>Ga0207841_1000037_pt1 | contig 234838 bp, 174 predicted proteins | sample HigsolmetaGSP18D_FD_184846 | JGI IMG/M metagenome (GOLD analysis project Ga0207841, IMG submission 184846) | High solid enriched microbial communities from the Joint BioEnergy Institute, USA - SP1-8-D (SPAdes) | ecosystem: Engineered > Bioreactor > SSF (Solid state fermentation) > Aerobic >...
TGATCCTCTGATCCCCGGATCAGTTGGATCAGTATGCCAAGAATTGATCGCACTGATCCAGTCACATGACTGTCCGGAAATAAGTAATTCCTTCTTCCGACTAGGATCTAGAGATGCCCTTGTAACAAATAGGTGTTTCGGGTATAGACAGTATGATCCCTTTATTGCAGGGATTATAACCTTCGAGATGCCTGGATCGGCGTGTGCTGAATAGGCTGATAGGTCTCTTGGTATACCACTAGGGTATAGTGGTAATATTCGGCTGACATCTTGTTACCTGTTGGTTACCGGATTACCCTATATTTTGACACCTAGTCTGAATGAAGGAAGGAGAGAAATGGAAGACTATCTTCAGAACCTGTCTAGAACACTTTGAATATACAGTCATGCCATTCAGGCTTACCAACGCACCTGCCACATTCCAGAGCCTAGTCAACAACACATTACAGGACTATCTGAACATCTTTTGCATGGCCTACCTCGACAACATCCTCATCTATTTGGAAACCTTGAAAGAGCATAAGGAACATGTGAAGAAGGTTCTAAGAGCTCTACAGAATAGGAAGCTCTCTGTAGCTCTAGAAAAATGTGAATAGCATACCCAGAAAGTAGATTTCTAGAATTTGTTATCACTCCAGGACATGTGGAGATGGGTGAAAGAAACTGGCTGTCATCAGAAAATAGCCTACTTCTACTTCAGTCAAAGAAGTGCAATCCTTCCTTGTGTAACGACAGGCCTAGATGACTAGACCAAATGGGGTCGTTGGTTTATCTTGAAGACAAGAAACAAGGGGGTGAGCAATATAAGAGCAAGAATAGACCTGTGTTACTAGCAATGCCTATATGACAGGTTGCTATGTGAGTCGACCACGAGGGTCGGGTTCTGTCTGAAAGGAACGTCATTATATACATGCTGTTTCCTGGGATCATGGAAATGGATCATGAAGTTGGATCATGGAAATGGATCATGAAGTTGGATCATAGAAATGGATCATATATGATCCATCACGTGACCTCCTTCCTAATCCATCCCAATCTGTAACACCTTGGATTTGCCAACTTTTACCAAAAATTCATCTGGAACTACTCCAAGATTGCGGAATCCTTGATACAGCTCACCAGGAAGAAGCAGAGCTTTGAATAAAGAAAAAACAGCAAGCAGCATTTAAAAAGTTAAAGCAGAAGTTCTGTGAAGTACCTGTTTTGAAGATCTATGACCCAGAGAAGCTGTGTCAAAATATAGGGTAATCCGGTAACCTCCCAGGTAACCAGACAACCTGTAGGCTTCTTAATGTGAGTGAAGGTTGGTAGGGAGCTTCAATGAGTAACAAGTAGATTCCCTATATTGATCCTAAGATCTGTATGAGAATAAGACACGGTAGACTAGATACATGCCTGGGTGGTTGGGCCTATTTATGTTCATCCCATCATATCACATTCTTTGCTCGTCCAATCCCTCGACATGATCCAATCCCTTGATATGATCCAATCCCTTGATATGTCGTCACGCCACATGATTTGACCGGTTCGGATTATCTTTATTCCTTGCGTCCACGTAACCCTTGCTTTCAGGGTCTTGCTGACAAGCTGGCTATATTAGAAACAGATGCCTCAGACTACACCATCAGAGCATGCCTCAGCCAGCCAGATGAGGAAGGAAGGCTACACCCTGTTGCCTACTTCTCCAGAAAGATGACACCCCCAGAATTAAATTATGATATCCACGACAAAGAATTATTGGCCATTGTTGCAGCCTTAAAGAAATGGAGGCATTACCTAGAAGGTGCCAAGCATCAGACTCTAATATACTGTGACCACAAGAACTTGATTCATTTTACTACCACCAAGAAGCTGACGCGAAGGCAAGCCAGATGGGCCAAAGAACTGGCACAGTATGACATCTAGATCACCTACAGAAAGGGAAAGGAGAATGCCAGAGCTGATGCTCTTGGCTGAAGACCAGACTATGAGACAGGAAAGCCTGGAATTCAGCCAGCAATCTTCAGAACCAAGGCAGACGGCACACTTGTTCTAGCCAGGCAGCTAGCACCGGTTTTCCGAATTACTGGCTCATGGGAGGAAGAAATCAAGAAGGCCTATAAGAATGACTCTATAGCTCAGGAATTGACGAAGATCCTAGAAAGGTCTGAAACACAGAAACCTGCAGAGAGGGACCCCAACATAACCATGAGAGAGGGAGGCATCATCCTGTACCGAGGATTGGTCTATGTGCCTGTCAAACTCCGGCACTGACAGCTGAATTGGAAGCCACTGCCTGATCATTAATTAAAGACCCCTCACAGCAAGGTTCATCTCTAGAGGACTGGTTTTCTTGTTGCCGCTCGGCCTCCTCCAAAGCCTCAATCTCAGCCAACTCCCGTTCAAATAAATCTCGACTACGGTTGTCCAGGAAAGAAAGCAAGCGAAGCAAGCGAATCACCTTGGCTCGAGAACTAGCAGCTCGATGGGTAAGAAGTTGAGCTTGCTGGATGAGACGTTGAATCTGTTGAGTAAGACTCCGGATTTCAGCCTCGTCCTGCTCAATACTCTGCTGTGCTTCCTCTAGCTGGGACCGAATGCGATCTCGCGCTTGATCTACTCGCCGGAACTCAGCAGGTGAAGGCATTTCCTCAGGAAATGGACAGCAATTCCCCCGGCGAACGCACTCGTAGCAATGTTTGGAGTCAGAAGAAATCCAACAGCGATAGCGAGGATGAGGTTGACAACTCAGACACCGGATTGATGCTTCGGAACCGCCACGAAGTATACGGGCAGCCAAAGCGTGACGAGGAGCAGTGGCACTGGACATGATGAGTATTAGGGAGGATTGAAGAAAGAAGAGGGGGAGAGGGAAACCTACCTTCTTATGGGCTTTCGAGACGAAAGCCGCCTAGGGGAGGGGTAGTGTTATGGACCTTGCCATACAAAGACCGGATAATTATAGAACCGAGGGTGGTAACTGATCGGCACGTGACTGACCTTGATCACCACGATCACCAAGACTCGGGGAAAAAGCATGTATATAATGACGCTCCTTTCAGACAGAATCCGACCCTCGTGGTCGACTCACATAGCAACCTGTCATATAGACATTGCTAGTAACACAGGCTTATTCTTACTTTTATATTGCTCACCCCCTTGTTTCTTGTCTTCAAGATAAACCAACGGCCCTTTTAGGTCTAGTTATCTAGGCCTGTCGTTACAGGTTCAAGTCAGGCGAGACACTAGGCAGCAGCATAATTTATGGTTAAGAGTACAATGTATCTGATCGTCGTTGATCCCCTAACTTTTGTTCCCTGATTAATGAAAACATCCTTGGCGAATGCTTTTGCAGTAGTCCTCAGCATGTACATAGTGGAATTCACTTGTTAACAGTTCCAGCTTACAGGTCCTGCCGGTTTCTTCTATCACCTGGCCAGCTTTGTCAAGACTCTCTGCCAACTGGCCATTCCTCTATTGTCAGGGTAGGTTCCCTGACAGCTACAACTACCCCTGAGCGGCGGTTCTGGACATATGAATGCAAAGCTTGGGCCGGGAGCGACAAACCCGGAAGAATGGGTGGGGGCATGGTATGACCTCCAGGAGAACACAAAGTAAGTCACCGCCGAGAAGAAGACCCAGCTACAGCAGCACAGACACTGCTGGTTGTGTCATGGCTCTGGCCACCGGAGATCTGACACTGTCTGCCCGTTCAAAAAGCCACAGATAGCCAAGATTGCAGCGATGACATTCGCCAACCCGAGTGACTCGGAAAATGAGAACTGTTCGGGAAAAGTGTAACCCCTCCCTGAAGTCGCGGGCAGGGGTATAATGTGGGAGATGATAAAACCTATCACCGAGATCATTCATGCTCCTAACTACACGGTGAACGCTCTCCCGAAAGGGTAAACTTCTCAGAGAACCTTCCCCGACAACCGGAGAAATAGCTAGTCGGCGGAAAGCTCCGACCAAGCTTGGCCAGTCGAGGAAGAATGCCGGCAGTCTTGGCGAAGTGACGGGAACTTCCGCCCAGCGGGGGAGGGACCCGCGCTCGGAAGGTTATATAAGGTCGAGTCTTTCCTCGCGTGAGAAGGAAGAGAGAACTATCTATAGAGGAATCTCGTACATTGCGAAAGATACCGTTTCATATACTAGCTTTCTTACAGGGCCGGTAGTAGGAGGAACTCCCTACACCGCAGCATTTATATAGGCCAACTAGACCAGGTATGAATCCTACTACTATTACTGCTACTGATCGATAGACATCAGCGGCATGGCGGGGGGGATCATGCGGTTAAAAGCTGAAAATGCATATGCCCAGGAAACGGCGCAGACATCAAGCACGTGGCCTGGCTGACCCCTTGCCACACGGGCAAGAAGGCCACCTCCATTGTTATTGAATTCACCGACCCTGGAGGGCGTGAACGCTACAATCAGCAGCGGGGTGATCTGGGACGCGGGAGTCCACAACACGGCACTTTTTGACGCGGGAACCCCTATCGTATGTAGCTCTATAACTGCCAACAGTTTGGTCACATAGGAACCCAATGTCATAACCAAACAGCATAAGTCATGCGATCACAGCCGGCTCTCCGATACGGTCTTCAAGCTCTTGGGCGCCAGGACGATGTTGTACTCGAGGTCGAGCGTTGCCTTTGGATCGCCCTCGCGAGGCTTGAACGAGACGATGAGGTCGTCTTTGACAGCGAAGACGGTGTCGCTCTTGACGTAGGGGTCGTCGTCAGGGTAGAGCTGCGTGACGAGGGGGCGGTAGTCGGGATGGCTGACCTGGAGGTCTGTCAGCTGGCAGAACGCACTTGACGTCTTGTATGACGTACCATCAGGTGGATATGTGCCGGGCGCATGGGATGGCGGTCGAGCAGGGTGAGCAGCTCGTACGAGGGACCTGTCGTCATTAGCCAGGTCACTCATGGACAAGTTTACGGGTATATACCATCCGTCGGAAGAGAGTAAGCCGTCGGCTTGAGGCAGTAAAAGTGGTAGTAGCCATCCTTGTCTGTGCGGAACTTGCCGCGCAGGTTGTTGGGCTCCTGGACTTCCGGCTCCTGGAAGTCATACTTGCCGCTGGACGAGGCCTCCCAGATGTCGACGACGGCGTTGGCGATGGGCTGCTTGGTGAGGACATCTGTCACACGGCCGTGCATGAGGGCGACCTGGCCGTTGTGGGGGCTGCGGACGATGGTGTCGCCGTTGTCACGGAAGGGGGCGTTGGGGCTCCAGAAGGGGCCGAGGATGGTGTTGGAGGTGGGGATGTCGCCGGACTCGAGGGCCACCTTGTTTGTTATCTCGTCGACCAGTCTATTATCAGTTAGATCAGAGATGAAGATGCAGGAGAGAGGAGCATACGTCTCCAGACCGAGGATATCCGAGACACGATGGGCCTCGTTGCGGGTGGCAGAGCTGGCCTGGCCGATTTTGTTGATGAACTTGACGCCCATCATCCACTCGTCGTAGGTAAGGTTGACCTCGCGGGCAAAGTCGTGCAGGTGGCGGATGAGGGCGGACATGACCTCCCTCGTGCGCGGCGAGGCCTTGGGGCCGATGGCGTCAATGACGCTCTGCGTGAAGTTGGGGTCGTATCCAGCCATTGTGACAGAAGGACTTCCGGAACAAGAGGCTCACGGTGCAAGGGATCAGATGTAACAGAGGAAAAGATAGGAGTGCGATCGATGAGTCCGGTGTCTCTGCCATCTTGTGCTCTGGAGCGTCAGGTTTATATCCTCTCTAGGCGATCGACGTGACCGCCCGCGGCAGATGCATCGGCTGCCCGGCGTCCGCGATCTCGTTCTTCCGGCACTTGCGGGCGGCTATCTGTTTATCCCCCGGGTGGCCCGTGCGGTTCCGGACGCGCCATCCGGCAGCCGTCCCGAGCGCCCACCGGCGCCGCCGCGTTGCCGATGCGCGTGCCGACCCCGCTTCCCCGCACACCTTATTTCCTCTTTCGTCACCTCGGTGCGACCGCTCTTCTCTCCGTGGATTCCTGCCGGAGTCTGCACACCCGCTTCTTTCTTCCTCTCCTGTAAATCTGTAAGTCCTCTTTCCCGCGACGCTTTCGAGACTCCTCGCCCTCTTCGACACATCTTCTCCGCCGACTCAGGCACCTCTATCCCTCCCTTGACACACTCGTCTCGACACCGTCACCATGAAGCACCACCTCATGGTCGGCACGTGGACGCCTCCGGGGCGCATCTACACCGTCGTCTTCGATGATGAGGCCCTCACGCTCGAGCTGCTGAAAAAGACCGACATCCCGGAGGACGAGCCCATCTCCTGGCTGACCTTTGACGTGCGTTCGCTTTCATACCTATAAGGAGGTATAACGAGGTATATACTGATATATACTGCCGCAGCATGCGAAGAAAAACATCTACGGCGCCGCCATGAAGAAGTGGAACAGCTTCGCCGTCCACAGCCCGACCGACATCATCCACCAGGCCTCCCATCCACTCAGCGGCCACCGTACGTCTGCGATCCTCTTTCATCAGATCGACCCCTTCTGATCATCCACTCCAGCAAACGCCTCCCGATCCGACACCAACACACGTGCCATCTTCGTCTTGGCCGCGAAGAAACCCCCTTACTGCGTCTATGGCAACCCCTTCTACAACTTTGCCGGTTACGGCAACGTCTTCGCCGTCACCCCTTCGGGCGCCCTCGACCGCAACATCCAGGACTATGAGTACGCGCCCAACTCGGGCGTACACGGCATGGTCTTTGACCCGACCGAGACATATCTCTACTCGGCCGACCTGCAGGCCAACAAGATCTGGACGCACCGCAAGGACCCTGAGACGGGGAAGCTGACACTCGTCGACTGCATTGACGCCCCTTCGCCTGATGACCACCCACGCTGGGTGGCCATCCACCCCAGCGGCGCGTACCTGTACGTGCTGATGGAGGCGGGCAACCGGCTGGCCGTGTACGTGATCGACGAGAAGCGCCACGTGCCGGTGTTCACGCGGTTGACCTATCCTCTCATTCCCTCGGGTACGTCAGACGACAGAGATCACTCCCATATATAACAGAATCTAACAGACGAATCCAGGCCTCCCACCCCGTAACAAATACCGCGGAGACGTCGTCATGGTCTCGCACTCCGGGAGGTACCTCTTCGCGACAACACGCGGCAACTCGTTCGACATCACCGGCTACATCAGCGCCTTCCGGCTTGGGCCCGTAGGCAACATCGAGAAGCAGCTCTTCATCAACCCAACGGCGACCAGCGGGGGGCACTCCAACGCCGTCAGCCCGTGCGACTGGAGCGACGAGTGGCTGGCGCTGACAGATGACCAGGAAGGGTTCGTCGAGATCTACCGCTTCCGCGATGAGCTGCTGGCGCGGGTGGCGCGGGTGGACATCCCGGAGCCGGGGTTCGGGATGAATGCGATTTGGTATGATTAGTTAGTCTTCTTTTTTTTTTCTCTATAGACTGTATCGATCATGAACTTTGTTATAAGCAAAACAGTAGATAAAGCTATAGATAGACTTAGAGCAGTAAGAGTATCAATGATGACTGGCAATATATAAACACGAGGAACGCTGTAGTGTCAACTGCAGAGATGTGCTCGGTTGCGCCATTAGTTGGAGTATCCGGCTACTCTGGATCCAGAATGGAGAAGATTTCTCCAACAGACAACGCGGCTTCGTACAAAGTTTCTGTTCCTGCATCTCCAACACGTGACAGCAAGATGTCTCCTCCGCTGCTCCGCTCGGCAGTGCGCATCGGGTGCAGCGCGGGATTATATAACTTCCGCGGGGTACGCCTCCATCTCCAAACTTCTCCAACGACCCCCCACTTCTCCTTTACTCCCTCTTTAACCGATCTACCTTTCAATTGCCCATCACTATCCCTTTCCTTTCCTCCCTTCCCATCTACTTAGGTATCGAGAGTACAGAGACATCGTCAAGATGCCCCCCGGCCTCCTTTACGTGACGATGCAGCCGGCGGCTACGCTACCCCCGGCCCAATTCCACGACTGGTACAACAATGAGCACGGCCCGCTGCGTCTCCGCCTCCCATTCATCACCAATGGCTTCCGCTACCGCGCCACGGACCTCAACGATGAGAACAACAAGGACAAAGGCCTCCCAGAGTGGTTGGCTATCTACGACGTGACAGACATGGCGGAGCTGACCCGCCCGCCGTACACGACGCTGCGGGAGCCAGGGGTCAAGAGCGAGCGCGAGACAAAGACGATGGCCCAGATCGCCGTCGACAGACGGCTCTACGACCTCATCGATGAGAAAGCCGTGGACGGGTTCCGCTCGCTGGAGGCGCCCGATGCGCCGTCCCCGGCGGGGAGCGTCCTTGTTGCCGTCAGCGCGACAGTGCATCCCGGGAAGGAGGCGGAGCTGGACCGGTGGTACCGCGAGGAGCACATCCCGCTGCTGGCTAAAGTGCCAGGATGGCGGCGGACGCGGCGGTTTGTGACCTCATCTGTCCTGTCTCCCGGGGAGCAAGGAGTAGAGTATCTGGCCCTACATGAGTACGACCCTCAGAATGGACTCGGCGGACCTGAGTGGCAGGCCGCTGTCAGCACCCCCTGGAACAAGTCCATCATGGTGGATGTGGTCCGCGACAAGAAGCGGCGCACCTACACCTGGTTCTACACCTTCGGGCCCGCTCCGCGGGAGCTGGGTGCGCTGACGAGCGGAGAAACTGCAGCATTCACCTCCCCGGACGGGCGGACCAAAACCTTCCCTATTCCTGCCTCTGGCAGCACCCGCCCAGCGGTGGAATCGTATGTAACCACTCCCGACGGGGTGGACATCCCCTACCGCCTCGAAGGTTCCCCCGACCCTGACAGCCCTATCATTGTTCTCAGCAACTCCATCCTTGTTGAATGGGGCATCTGGGACAATTTTGTTGATATATTCTTCTCTGACCCTGCAAACCGTCACTTCCGCATCCTCCGATACCTCACGCGAGGCCGCTTCCAGCAGTGCGGGTCACGCCCCATCACCATTGACGTGCTATCGGACGACCTCATCACGCTGCTCGATGCCCTCCGCATCCCGCGCGCCGCGGCTCTGATAGGCGTCAGCCTCGGCGGCGCAACAGTCCTCAACATCGCGTTGCGGTACCCCTCACGCGTGGGGGCCTTCATCTCCTGCGACACCAACGCTGCCAGTCCTGAGGGGAACCGCAAAGCATGGGGTGAGCGCACCGCAATTGCAGAGGCTGAGGGCGCCGTCTCTCCCTCGACAGGTGAACCCATCATCGGGTCCAACCTGGCAGAAGCGACCGTCCGGCGGTGGTTCATCCCTGCCAGCTACGACGGCGGGGTTCGCGAGGCGCGCATCGCTAAAGTCAAGAGCATGGTCCAGAATAACAGCCTTGTGGGGTTCAAGCAGAGCGTACAGGCTCTCTTCGCGTATGATGTGCGGGAAGCGATGAAAGTCTCCCGGGCAAGGGGTCTTTTCGTCGTCGGGGCGGGCGACGGGGTTTTGCCCAACACAATGAAGGAGATGGCAGCCACGCATGGCGCAGCTGTCGGGGGAGGAGCGGAGCTAAAGGTCATTGAGGACGCCGGGCATCTGCCGATGGTGGAGCAGCCAGAGAAGTTTGAGGAGATCGTATCGCGGTTCCTAGGGACTCGGAATGGCGGTGCCAATGCGAGCAAGATATAAGCTGGTGGATCTGAAGTTAGTGTTGCGGATATGAAATGACATCAGATTTGTATATACATGTACATTCATTAGTACGGTATATAAATCTTTATGTATACCGTATTGAAAGCAAATAGAATTCTTGGAATTACAGCCCCAACGTACACTAGATTCGGCTCAAACTGCGCTAGATTACTCCCAGAATTCGCGGCTATCTATTGACCCAGGATTTACACGGTTTTCTCGATGCTGTCACCGTCGAGGCGTGTCCGTCTGGCAGCAGCAGCAGCAGCCAAAACTCAGGTGTGGCACTGCATTCTGGACTCCTGGACCAAAGCAGTGGACTGTAGTGAGAACAGAAAAGCTTGCGAAGCCCGCCAAGCAGCTCATATCCGCGTCCAGCAAGCGCATGCTACGGGTGTACATACAATGGCACGAGCAATAGCCCATAGCTCGGTGCTCATACAGCTTGGGACCGAGCGGATCGGCCTCAATCACATCCTTCACAAGATCGGGCTTCAAGACACCGATTGGTGTGGCTGCGCAGGGGTCTCAGACTCTGAAACAGATACTGTCAGAGTGTTGGTTACTGGGGGATCTCCGCAAGCAGATGTGGCGCCGAATCGGCAACAAGGTTCGGGATCGGGCCGATTTTAAAACCCTGGTTTCGGACTCAGAGGTAACACGGTATATTCCGTTGTCGACTTCATGGCAAAACGGGCCTACTCTCGCAGTTCAAGGCTGCGGAACCAACCAAAAACGGGGACCCTTCGGGATCTACTAGTTACCGCCAGGAATGACAGATAGGGAAGACGCTGCGTAGAAGGACCCGGAAGTAACCATGCAGGCCCAGAACAGCGCACGATGGCTCCATACAGCGGCCGGGGCCCATACCAAACCCGGGCCAGGTACTGGCAACTGGAATATGATAGTTACATGGAGAAGATCAGTGGGGGTATAGAGAAAGTATAGTAGTGGGCGATCGGGGGGTTCTATCAACTAATAAATAATCTCCATTCTCATGTTATTTTTGGCGTTCGGAGGCGACTGCGGGTTTTTACCGTGGGAATCATTCATTATATTCAGTATGATTTCGGGCGGGTGTTAGGAGGAACTCCTTTCATAGCGGCGTGTATATAGCCAGCTAGATCAGGTATGAATACTACTACGACGATGACAACGGTGGTTTGCTAGCATGTACTGTTGATAGATACTCTGCTTTCATCTTCCCGCACAATTCCATCGATGATGATACATGAACCATCCCCAGCATCGTGAATTTTGTTTCTTCTCCGCTGACGACAACTCTTTGCAGGAAATGTGGGGAGCTGCGATGAAAGCAACCGCGGTCTGTCCTCGCAGGGCATACCAAATAATGCCAGAGAAAGGGACCAAGACACTCTTACTGCCATTCCGAGCGATCTTTAAACGCTGTTTCGCACGCTCCCTTGCGCAGGAATGTGGGCCGCCCTTGCCAGCCCGTGTTGCTCCTCCTCTCCCTGCCAGGTCAAATGATGACCGGCCCTGTCTTCAATCTCTCCTTCGTCAGTCGGAACTCCGCTGCAGTGCTTGATTTTGGTGATGATTATGTTCTTTTTTTTCCCATTTACTCGTACGCTTCTCGACGCTTATTGAATATCATTTTGTAATTGTAATCGCGATCTATAAGCTACACGCGCGGAGTAGCCAATGACGTAGCAAAGCATCATCGACGAACTTCATCCCCATTGAGAAAGCTTCGCGGTACTGTGGATGTACATGTGCATATACCTGTCCACCACCACTCAATCTGCACAGTCATGAAATGCTTCGCGCGCTCATCTTCTCAACGCTCACTCCCATCATGGGCGGTGCTGGTATCGACGACGCTTCTGGGAATGCAGGCCGCCCAGGCCATACAGATCCACCTAGATGACCCTGGTAAGTCCTGACCAGTCGGACAGTCTTCCTCAGTTCTTTCCTGATCCCCTCAGAATCGATCAAGCAGGCCACAAAAGCGGTCGCGACGGAGATGATGAGCTACTATACCGGGATGAATCCTGGAGACGTCCCGGGCAATCTACCTCCGCCATACTACTGGTGGGAGGCCGGCGCCATGTTTGGCGCGTTGATCGACTACTGGTTCTACACGGGAGATGACACCTGGAACGGCGTCACGACACAGGGCTTGCTCTGGCAGGCCAGTCCCACAGCCGACTTCATGCCGCAAAACCAGACGAGGACCGAAGGCAACGACGACCAGGCATTCTGGGGCATTGCAGCGATGTCCGCGGCGGAGCGCAATTTCCCCAATCCGCCGCCAGACCAGCCACAATGGCTGGCCTTAGCCCAGGCAGTTTTCAACACGCAAGCCTTTCGATGGGATACGCAGAGCTGCGGAGGCGGGCTTAAATGGCAGATATTCACCTGGAATAACGGCTACAACTACAAGAACACGATCTCCAATGGCTGCTTCTTCAACATCGCGGCACGGCTAGCCAAGTATACTAATAACCAGACGTACGCCGAGTGGGCTGAGAAGGTGTGGGACTGGACGGCAGCTGTCGGGTTGATGACCGACACCTACGAGTTCTTTGATGGTGCAGACGATAGAAAGAACTGTAGCGACTTCAACCGAGTCCAGTGGACCTATAATGCCGCGGTATATCTTCTTGGAGCTGCTAACATGTACAATTACGTATGCTTTTCCCCTGACGTTGCCTGCAGACTGCAACTGACTGCTACAGACGAACGGTGATCCAAAATGGAGAGAGCGAACCCAGCGCATCCTGGATGCCACGAACATTTTCTTCACCGAGAACAATGTCATGTACGAGCGCGCCTGCGAGACCGTGAACACCTGCCTGGTGGACCAACATTCGTTCAAGGCGTACATGTCTCGATGGATGGCAGCGACGACTCAAATGGCGCCTTTCACGTACGACCAGATCATCCCGAAACTTCGAGCATCCGCCCTGGCTGCAGCGCAGACTTGTACCGGCGGCGACAAGGGAACGAGCTGCGGGCTCAAATGGACGGAAGGCGGCTGGGACGGAAGTAAGGGCATTGGCGAGCAGATGAGCGCGATGGAGGTTTTCCAGTCGAATCTCGTCGTCAAGGTCGCTCCCCCTGTGACGAACTCCACAGGCGGCACCAGCAAGGGAGATTACTCGGCCGGCACTGGTCCAGTGATCACCCAGCCAAAGGTCTATACCGATGAAGTCACGATGGGAGATCGCGCCGGCGCAGGCATCTTGACTGGATTGATGCTCATTACCATCGTTGGTTCTGCCGGGTGGATGGTGTACGAGTGACGGACATCCGACCAACGTCCAGATGAACTTGTCTAATGTCACCCGAGTCTTGTTTTGCGACTTGACGTTGCTATCTCACGAATTCCTTTGGCTTGAGTCATCGAGCGGCATAACGAAAAGTTTGCTGTTGATGGTTGTTGATCTCGGGGCATTCTGCGAATTCTTTTTTGGGAAAACGGTTTTGCGTCGCAGGCTGTCATACGGGATACGGTAGGTCCTGTTCAGTTTCGTTTGATTCGCCTCGTTGGGTGTTTTCGTTACATGTCATACGGTTTGGATATCCCAATCTGCAACTGTTTACCGGTGAAGTACATTATAATGGACTTCTCTCGGATTATGTGCCCGTAATACGACTATGAGATTACTAGAATATTACTCAAGTACTTTAATGAGGATCCTGATGGGGAAGGATATATGTACATCGCCAATCCCATATACTGTTTCCAACTAAGGACAAAGAAGTTTATTATATTCGATCACGCTTCGAGAATGGTACCAGTTTGAGCAACTTGCCATTGTAGATTCCGCCACCTGAGCTCTAGGAGTCTGTGGAGTACCCACATAGGTACAGTACATATAATCGAAATGTAACTAAATTGTCAGAACTGTCTAGCGCATCTGCTGGTGCACATGAGGTATTCCAGTACCAAAGCAATGCAGAAAACTCATCATCAGTGGGACAAACGGTGGTTACGGAAGTCAGAAGACCATGTACCGGACGTGGTTAGAAACATCTATTCCAGCTTTATATCATCAACAATGAGATACAAGAACTATGTTACACACCGGTTTATTCAATATATACGTCGTAACATGTCTGAAACCGAGAATAATATACTACAGTTGTGGCAAGTCCTAAAATGACTAGTCATATCTATGCATTCCATTCCAGCACAGACCAGACAAAAGACAGACCTAGTCCTCTCTTTGTGGACATTGCCTCTCCAGCTCCCGTCGGGCACTGCGGCATCGAACCGCCACGCATACCCAAACCGCAACTAGTGAAAAAGCGCCTTGATCGCGTGCCCTCACACGTGTGCAGGTCTGTCCTGTCGTGCCCGAGCGCCGCGTACGAGCGCCGCATCACCAGCATGGCGGGGACGAAGCCCGTGCAGGGGTAGATGGCGGCCTTGAAGCCGAGGCGCTGGTAGTCGGAGATTTTGATTCTCGTACATAGTGGAATATACTTCTTCTATTCTACCTTCCTTCCAGCAGGGGTCTTGTTCTTTCCCTTAGTGTGGACTCGCTCGTCGTTCGGATCGAACCCTCCATTGCCCCAGAGAGCCCACTCCTCGGTCTCCTTCATGTAGTCCTCCGGGGTAAACGGCGTTCCGTCCGCCTTCTCCTTCTCGAGCAGTTCGAAGAATCGGTCGTAGTCAATTCTGGTGTGCCACTTGCCATTGACCAAGAACCGTTCGGACGCGATGAGGATACAGCAACTGTGGGCGTGTTCCGCTGCGATGCCGTACTTGAGGCCGCGCCGCTGCAGTTCGTCGTTGAGTGCGACCACGAACGCTGCGACCTCCTCATAGAACGGGACGTTCTGCATGGTCAAGCCAGCACCAGCGCTAGAGCTTGTTCCGCAATAAGTCACACCTTTGACTTCCACGAAGCAGGGCAGTGCCTTTTCAACCAGATTTGCGTAGCCGACCACCTCATCTTCAATGTTGAAGCCCTTGACAAGAGTCAGACGGAACACAGTCCTCTGCATGTGTCGCTTCTCTCTCAGGATGTCGAGACAGCGCTGGAAGCGCTCCCAGAAATCACGGTGAAGTGGCCGATCGATCTTTCGGAGGCTTTCGCGGTTGCTGGCGTCGATAGAGACGTACAGCTGCGTCACTCTGGTAAGCGCGGCAAGCTGATCCGGGTGCTGGGCATTGCAAACGAGGAAACTGGAAATATGCTCTCCGTGCAACAGGTCAACAAACTCGTTGACGCGAGGATAGAAGATCGGCTCTCCCACCAAGCTCAGTGCACAGTGTCGGATCCGCATAGCTTCCGCAAAACGGTCGGCACGGACACCAGGGACGCCACGCATCATCTTGATCTTCTTGTAATGGCCCTCCTTAACACCTTGGAAGATCATCTCCGGAGGATCGACCTTCCAACGCCAGGTGGTGCCGACTGGATTCGTTCCATGCCGCCAGCAGAAAACGCACTTGTTACTGCATGACAGAGATGGCGTAGTCTCCATGCAGAGATGAGATTTGATGCCGTAGAAGGAGTATTTGTAGCATGAACCGCGTCCCCGCAGAGCAGACTTTGTCCAACGGCAGATTTTAACCCCAGAGTGAGAGCCAACGATCGTGTAGCCTTGCTTTGTTAGAGCCGCGTAGGTAGGTGACGTTTTGGGAACCATCTCTTTCGGGGCCGGTTGCGTTGACTGCGCGGAAGAGTTTCCAGACGTTGTGAAATCCACTGGAATAGGTGCAGAAGGCTGGGCATCCACATTTACCTTGATGTCCTCGAGATCTACCACTGTCTGATCTTGTTTGCGGCCCTTGCTTGCGTCACCATCCCCAGCGACATCATCCTCGGCATCTTCCTCGTCACTCTCGAGTGGATCGCCACTGCCGGGAACACCTTCTCCGAGTCCACCGTTCTCAAGGATTTCGTACATGACGTCCTGCAACCCACGCGCCCATTCTTTCAGAGCAGTCTCGGCGTTGCTTTTCACATCCCCAAGCCCAAGCGGATAAGCCCTCTTCTTGCCGGTCAGCTTTGCCATCCATCGATCCAGCTCCTTCGCTTGCGAACAGAATCCTTCTTCCTCTGTAGGCCACCCTTCTTTATCCCCAAACCCAAAGACAGAGTATCCCGCAAGACTCGACAACGGCGCCGTGTCGATGCGGAAATCGTGATGCGTCTCGTCAAGATGGCCCAGGAAGGTGTTGATGATGGTGTCGATGTTGTAAGTCGGAATCAGGAGGCAGTACACGTAACGAGTGTCCGGCGAGGTCTCTGGTGGCTTGGGCGCGGAGACGAAATAGTCATCAAAGTCGATGTATGACAGGTCATAGATCTGAGGAGGGAGAAGGCCGCGCTCGCGATCCCCTCCCCGCAATCGGTCCTGCGCCGCCAACCGTAAGTCCTCAAACAGGGTCTGGGCGTATCTCTCCGTTGAACCCGTAAGGGAAGCAAAGAAGATGATGGGCTGGATGAACGACAACAGCGACGCCTCATCTGATGCCCCACGGCATCCCGCTCCTCCCTTCAGCTGCTTCTTGCCCAGCACCCTCTTCGGACCGGAGACCGTCTTGGCCGGCTTGACAATCTTGGCCGACGGAGTAGGAGCGGTCTTGTCGACGGGAATGTCCGTGCTCTGCTTGGCAACGCGACCATCCTCAATATGTACTATCTTCTCCTCGGGCGCGATGCGGGGCGAGGGAGGGATCGAGGAGGACAAGGGGGCCTTGGACCTGGTCTGGAGCCTGCGATACGTCCGGACAACCACCACAACCACGGAGAGAGCAATGAGCAAGGGCAGTCGGTAGGCATGCCACAACGCCAGCAGGCCTAAGACGGTGGGTTGGTCAGCGGCAGCATGCGGCCCGGATACAGCGGACTGCCTACCTTGCGCCTCGGGAGCTGCTGCTACATCGGACATGGTGGGCGACAGGGACAACCACGGCGGACTCACATCAGGTGGAGGGCCTTGAACATTGAGATGACCCTGAGCGCAGAGGGATCACACAATGTGACCAGGTTCTGGCCTGTCATGTGTGGAAAAGGCTGCGGAGCGGGCGGAGTGGGGCAAAAATCATCTTCGTTGCCAAGCCCCCCGTGTGGCGGCGCGGAGTGCTCAGTCCGGGTAGGCGGTGTAGTTCTGCCGACAGAACTAGGCGGTGAGGCCGAGGGCTATGCGCCTTCCTGATTCAAAATAAGCTGGGGTTGCGCGCCGTGCGCGAAGGTTGGGAACGTCGGGAAGCCATAATACAGCTTCAACGGACTATCCAAGAAAGGGCAGAAGGGTTAGCAATAATGTAAGGGGCTAGAGAGGGGGACTCTAATCAGGAAACAGTAACGGATAGTGTGAAGAAGACTGTAAATATAGCTAGGGATGGAGCGATAGGATATAAATAGAAAAGCAACAAGTTGTTGTATGTAAGAATAGGACAAGGCTTGAAGGCTGATCCATTATCCTTATCCTCCCAGATAACTTCAAAACATGTGTGGATAAAATAGCAATCCGTCGAAGTTGTTAGGCAGGAGACTTTAGATTACGAAAGTTTTGGTAAAGCACCGTACACAGTACATACTTCCAAGGTCTCACATGAGTGGAGTTAACGGGTTTCCCCGTCCAAGTACCAAAAGAATTTGTACCGCTGACCCCTGATATCGCACAATGGCGTTTAGTTCTGGAACTAAGCATAAATGAAAGGAGAATAATGGATAATCATTACTTACAATATGCTTATCTGTCTGGCTAACTGCGGCGATTGGACTAATGGATGGTGGAGAAAGTAGCATGGCAGCTTGAACTGTGGATACTTGACGATAATGGATTAGGCTATTAACTTGGATTAGCTAACAGCCTAGAACAATGGATCCGTAGTTATGCGTGCTGGAAATATTGTGCTCTTTGGTCCATTGAATGTTATAAATCCATCAAACAGTATGCAAGTCATCCCATCCTACTCTCTTTATGGGTTGTAGAACGTGGCATAGCTGAGAGACTAGCACGAGACTTTGAGCATTTGCCGGACCTCTGTGCCACTTCTGCAGTGTGCAATAATACTAGTAGTACCTAATGGCCAGACCCTGTTTAGCCATGGGGGCCAAGGCTGCTGGTCTAAACCTGAAAGCGGTTTATGCTACTTGCTAGGTGCACCCGTATAGGCGACTAACCGACTCGACTATCACGGCACCATGTGATACCGATGCAGTCCACTGCATAAGCGCATACAGCACAGACGTGTTCCACTTCAGATTCGCTGCCTTGCAAGTGTTATCCCCCGGACCACGTTCCTTTCGGATGCACAATGTTTTTTTCCGCGCGAGGGGAGCGGCTGCTGGTCCCAGGCAGTTGAACCTTGCGGTTAGCGCTACCACCTAGGGCACAGCCAGTGTCTCCAGACAAAGACGCCGTCTCCTCCAGAACAAGGCACCGTGGTCTGTCTCCGCAGTTAGACTGCGGCCGTTAAAGCACCATGGGTTCTCGTTCTCGCCACAGGAAGATTCCTTGTTCTCCTTATCTCCCAACGGCTGAATTCATCTTGTTTGGGGGCATATTGGCGGACAGCCCTAGGTCAATTGCTAGCCTACCATCGGTTACTACCTATTGTGACAGAGAGTTCTGACATGGCGGAATCTACTGCAACTTCTTCTCAGAGGGAGGCTCAGCCTCAAGGTGCTCAGTCTCAGAATACCCGTCCTCAGGAGTCTCAGCAAAACACTCGTCCTCAAGATACTCAACCCAAGCTGCCACTAATCCTCCGAATGCTCAACCTCAAGTTCTTGAGGCCGATAATGCTCTTGAGGTCGATGCTAGGGTTTGTATATGATTTGACATTCTTGTCATCTAGAAAAGCCTCAACTCTAACATGTCTGCTACAGGCCACTGACAATGATTCTACTTACGGACAAGAGCTGTAAGCCAGGACCCCCTTAATCCTAGCTCTGTCTGACAGATGTATACCAGCTCAACCTATACCGCTTCCCTCACCTCATCTGTTCTTGGCTACCGCAAGGAGAATGGCAGGACTTATCATGGATACCGCGATGGCAGTAAGTCTTGCTTGGAAACTTATTGTTTGAGCATTCTACTCACCTAAAAGGTTACCTGATGCCAAATGATGAGATTGAGTTGGATCGACTGGATATGATCCATGAAATGATGTTGACACTAATGGATCGGAAATTGTTTTTTGCGCCTATTGGACCCTCGCCACAACGTGTTTATGATGTTGCTACCGGTACTGGAATTTGGGCTATACAGTTTGGTAAGTTGAAGCTGAGATATTGGGGATTTCGAAATATTTACATCTGTCATTCAAACAGCTGAGGAGTTTCCTTCCGCTGAGGTAAGGACACAGACGCGTCCATGCTTCTTCCGGATCCAGGACTGAATCAAGTTTGTTGTCCAGGTTATTGGTTCCGATTTAAGTCCTTCTCAGCCCAATATGTAAGTAGGTCACGCATCCTTCACTGAATCATTATTAACAACTGAGATTAGGATTCCACCAAATGTGAAATTCATTGTGGACGACATCGAAGATGAATGGCTGTATGAGAATGATCCATTTGATTTTATCCACGCTCGGTTTCTGGTATTCTCTATCAGAGATTTCCCAAAATTAATCAAACAAGCTTACAAGTTAAGCTATTCTTTATGATATGGTTACCATTTTTACTGACTAGGTCATAGATGTACAAAACCTGGAGGATGGGTTGAATTTCAAGATTGGGATCCCATCTGTCGCTCAGAAGACGGAACAACAATAGGCACAGCAATTGAAGATTACTTCAAGCTCATGATTGAGGGATATGGAAACCAAGGGTATGAGACTTGTCCAGGACCAAAGCTGGAACAGTGGTTACGTGATGCAGGATTTCAAGACATCAAAGCCAAGAAACTCAGAATTCCAATGGGAACCTGGCCCAAAGATAAGAAATTTGTACGTCTTGTTTTCTTTCAAGTGGTTAGCCTGTTACTAACTAGTGACCTTCTGTGGACTAGAAAGCACTTGGGGCCTGGAACTTGATGCAGGCAGAAACTGGGTTTGAGGCAGGTGCAATGGCACTGTTGACAAGGTTCCATGGCTGGTCTGCAGATGAAGTGAGGATTTTCACAGCTCGAACTCTGAAAGATGCAAGAGACCGTAACATTCATCCATTATTTCACTTGTATGTGGATCCTGTTCATGCTATCTCTCTGGGTGCTTGTGAACTAACTTCTTTTTAGCTGGGTTGTCTACGGTCGCAAGCCCGAGTCAGCGTCAGCCTAAATATGAATCAGATACAAAATGTGATTCTCTCTCCTGCTGACACATACACACTCCCTCCGTCTCTGTCAAACTCGGTCTCTCTTTTCTTTTTTTTTTCCCTTCATATACTCTAAATGACAAAATGACAACGACCATCAATGACCTATATATACGATGGGAACGGCGCATGGTGTATGCTAGTATGCTAGTCATTGCTACAGTCCGGTATTGTGTCTTACTGCTTTCGCTTTGGTTAGCAGAAATACAAGAAGCCTATGTTTCTCCCAAACTTGTCGGATACGACTTGCAGTTTCTGGATACGTGTCATACCGTCGGGCAAAGTCGCCTGAATAATTGTTTAGCAAGACTGCTCGAATTCTTCCAGGGAACCTCCCCGACAACCAGAGAATGGCCAATTGGCAGAAGACTCCGACCAAAATGGCCAGATGGAGAATACCAGCAGGGCCAGCAGAATAGCAGATGCCAGCAGAATCACCAACATGGCAGGGACTGCCAGCAGTCTTGATAAGATGACAAAAACTCCCACCCAACGGCAGAAGACACATGCACGAAAGATTATATAAGAACGGCGCTTTTCCCCTGTACTGTACATAGATCGTTCTCTTTCCTCCTTCCTCAAACAAGGATTCGGGTACAGTACATAGCAGAATATGAATATACCATTTCACGTTCCAGCTTCTTCCTTGCATACCTCCTTTATCCCATTCCGTAATGTGCACATCTAAGCATACTTACTATATCTTCTACTACGCAGCCGGGCCCATCCCCATGCCCACGCCCATGCCCATGCCGCTGAGGCAGGCCCAGAACCTCCGCCAGGAAGCAGCCGGCGATCCTCCTCCTCTTCCTCACTCTGACGGCGCTTCTTCTTCATCTTCCCGTCCTCCCGCGAGCGGGAAGAAATCTTATCTTCTGTGTTAGACGCACCAGGCGGCGCGGAGAATCCCAGGCTGTTCACTGATCGGCATAGGAGAAGAAACAAAAAAAGATTGTGGCGGTGCAGTTTGCGCCGTTCCCAATCTTGTTACATGACTACTGCTCCAGACTACAGCAGACCTAAATCTATGTTACATTCAATGTCTAGTCAAATATGCCAGTTGGCAATGATCTTGTAATAGGATGACTCATGGCTGAAGGAATCCCTAAAGGATATATAGTGAAGGGATCCCCCGAAGGGGTCAGTCATAGTAGGATCTGGGTGCCAAGCCAGTTGCACAACTGGCAGATATGGGCAACCCTAGCACCTCTACTGCGCTAGTGGTCCCTACTGTCAACCGGACCTACCCGCAGGCGGTGAGCGCAACAGACCAATCGCAGCGCGAATAAAAATGCAAAAGTGTACGCTACCGTGCACAAACTATTACATTGTTTAGATAAGGGTAATTTAGGGTACACATTAATACCAAAACAAGAACGGCGGCCCGCCGAACAACGGGCACATTTTTGGCGCCGGGCGTACGCGGCGGCGGTGGCAGGCGCGGGGGCGGGGGCGGGCGCGACTTGGACGACGATAGGAGGGGCAGCGGGGCCTGGGGTAGGGACCGCCTCCACCACCACGCAGATCACCACCTGCACCGGTTTCCCAGAGGTAGGGGTCTCCGGCGCAGCCAAAGACTCTCCACCATCTGGACTATCCAGAGCGTTGGGGTAGCCCAAGGGGTGAGTCGGGGAAGTCCTCCCTATCTCTAACGTCCGAAAGATCCTGTTCGTCAGAGTGTCGGAGACAACGCGCGCGGCGGCAGGCACGGAGGGGCTCTCCGGGGCCGGGGGCAGCTCGGTATCAGAAAACTCTTAAACCTCCAGGGTCGCAGGTGGACTCTGAGCAGTCCATCTATGATGTGATTGCATGAGTTGAGTATCTGACTGTAATGTGTACATGCGCGCCACATAGCAACTGTGCAGCGACACTGGCATCGCAGGGCAGATCCCGCACAGAAAGCAGAGATACGCGTAGATACTTACTGCAAAAAGCAGGCCGGAATGAACGTCAGAAGAAGAAGGGCGAAGAAGTATTAAAGTTGCAGTGAACCTGCAGCGACCTGCGCTGCTGCCGGGCAAGAAAGGAAGTTCGGAAGGAGATCTTTACGGAAGAGAGTAGTAGAGAAAAGTGTGAAGAATATTGTATTGGGCTAGAATGTTGACTCAAGAAAGCAGTTGAAGAAGATACAGTACAAGGCCGACCCTTGCCCTCCCGAGCAGCTTGGCTTGGGGGGTCAAGGAATCTATAATATACAGGATAGCATACGAGACATAATGCCGTGCGCTCCTATGTGCGCATCACATGCGACTTCATGAGCTCGCAATGACCAGGAGGTACGTGCCCGTCATTGTGCGAGGATAGTTAAAGCAAATCTGACCACGCTGCGCGCATAGTGTGCGTGTGAACATGACTTCGCTGCGAAGTTCCCATGAAAGGGCTCGAGGGCGTAGCCCTAAGCCGTACCTAATCTCCCGCGCCTAAAACTGTACATACAGACATCTAGATGGTGGTATGTAGAAGCAAATGGAAAAAAGCAAGAACAAATGAAGAAAAGCAAGAAGAAAAGTAGAAGGCTGCAACAAAGGCAATGTCTATGTCAGCCAATCTCATTACCACATTATATATTGACAGTCATGTACAGCGTATATATAAGCAGATATTCAAACAATTGATCCTCCTCTTAGTACGCTGGCAAGCCTATCCAAGAACCTCTGCACAATGTTCTCTTCTCCGTCAACCTAAGCGGGAGTCTCAAGATCGGCAGGCCAAAAAGAAATGGGATATACCAAGAAATCGGAGCCGACATGGGAAGATGACTACAGCTTCGACTTCTCACTAAACCGCGGCGCCTGCAGCGGATCGTACGCTCCCAGACTCAGCGTGTCTGACGGCACGGCCGCATTGTGGCCGCCCACCAACCCGCGAATGTCGACCATGCTTGAGTTCAGGTCCTCGATCGTGCGGGCGCCGATCAGGCGCATGTTCATCTCCATCTCGTCCTTAAGCAGCTGCATCGCGCGGTCCACGCCCGCCAGGCCGTACGCCGACATGGCATACAGGAAGGGACGTCCGATGCCAACACCCTTGGCGCCCAGGCAGAGTGCCTTGATGATGTCCGTGGCGCGGCGGACACCACCGTCGATGTAGATCTCGATCTTCTTCTCCCAGCCGCGCTCACGGAGGACGGGCATGACCTCCGCGAGGACCTCGATGGCGGAGGGGGCAAAGTCGAGCTGGCGACCACCGTGATTGGACAGGACAACACCCTGCACGCCCATCTCGACCGCGCGCAGGACGTCCTCCACGCACTGCACCCCCTTGAGGACGATCGGCATCTTGGTGATCGACTGGAACCATGGGATGTCCTTCCACGAGAGCGACGGGTCGATGAAGGAGGAGATGGCCCGGGCCGCGCCCTGCGAGCGGTCCACATTGTCCCCGGTCTGCTCCTGAACGTTGGAACCGGCCTCGGAGAATTTTGAGCGCATATCCTTCTCGCGCCGGCCGAGCTGCGGCGCGTCGACGGTGATGAAGAGCCCCTTGCAGCCGCGCGCCTCGGCATGCTGCACGATGCGCTTGGTGATCTCCCGGTCCTTGTTGACGTACAGCTGCAGCCACTGCACCTGGTTGCCCTGGCGCGCATCGACGATCTCGTCGAAGGAGCACGAGGCCAGCGTCGGGATCATCTGGATCACGTTGTGCTTGTAGGCGGCCTTGGTCAGGACCACCTCGCCCTCCGGGTGGCCCAGCTTGCCCAGCGCGGTGGCCGTCACGTAGAAGGGGATGGACACCTTGGTGCCGAGCATGGTGGTGGAGAAGTCGACGGTTTCGACGTCGACCAGGATCCGCGGCCGGAACCAGATCTTGTGGAAGGCAGAGTGGTTCTCACGCATGGTCTGTGCAAGTCGCTAGTCAGCATGCGGCTCCTTGGATGTTGCACACGGGGAGAAGCCGACCGATCTCCACGTACGATTTCGTCATCTGCACCACTCGAGTAGTACGCCCACGCGGTCTTCTTCATCACTCTCTTAGCAACGGCTTCGAAGTCGAGCAGGTTGTAGCACTGGCTCAGGGGCGGCATGCGCTTGATCCGCTCCTGGCGCTCCGCCTCCTCCGGATCCTCCGCCTTCTCCTCCTGCTGGACGGTGGTCATGTCGACCTCGCCCAGGTGTTTCGACGGGTCGAGGTACTTGTCGAGGGTGTCGCGGGGGTGGATGGGGTCGAACTCCGCCGTCGCATCCTTGCCTGCATACTTGAGGATGATCTTCTGGCCACCGGGATGCTCTGCGGAATGATCAGCCGACGCTTCTGTGCAACGGTCACGGGCGGCTTCGTACCTGGCAGGAAGTCGGTGACATCGTAGACCTTGCCGTGGACGATGACCCAGCACGAGTCCTTGGTGTTGTGCTTTGCGACCTCCGCGCCGGTGAGCTTGCGCTGCTTCTGCGCGGGACTCATGGTGGGAGGTGGGAGGAGGAGAACGGGGAGAGAGACGAGGAGAAAGTGGCGTTACAACAGAGGATCGAGGGGGGGAGAGCCGAGGAGAGGAGCGGGTGTGGGAGGCGCCACGGGGAGGCGAGCAGGATCTATGGTATATATATGGGCGTGGTGTCGCGGAGCCAGGTGGAATAGCGGGCGGCGGAACCGAGCAGGAGGAGATTAAATGTATCGGAGGACCGAGAACGGCGAGAAGTTGAGAACCGAGCAGGATCCACCGGGCGCGGCCGGGATGCCTCCCCCGGGCGTCGCGAGCAGATCCCGCCCGTCCGGACGAGGCGGGGAGAGCGTTGGGAGCCTGAGGCGGCGACCGTTATGTGCCTGGGCGCGCCGGCCTCGGGAGAGCAGACAGCGAATGGGGCGGGCCGGCCAGAAATGCGCGCGATGCGGTTGGCTGCGGCCGGCGCTCGGCCCCGCGGGACAACGTTCTCCCGAGGCCGCCCCAGACGCTCCTCGCTGGTGCGGGGGCTCGGGCGACGCTCTCGGCCGAGTCCCGACGGGGTGGAGCGCGTCGGGAGACGCCAGCCGTGGGGCTGCCGGAGCAGACAGGGAGAAGCGGTCGGTGTGCAGATCGTCAGAGCCTCGGGGAAGGCGATGGAGAGGAAAGATCTCGAGGAGAGAAGGCAATTCTATTGGATCAGGGACGCGAGAAGAGGAAGTGGTAAGGTCTGGACAGCCAGGGTCAGGTCAGAGAGAGGCAAGGCGAACATGCCCTTCCGGATCAGGAACGGCAGCCACCTCCTCACCCCGATTCTGCTGACAGAACGCACACCGCCTACGCAGCCGCCGAACCGATTCCGAACCTCTCCTCCAACGCCAGCGCGCCGTGCCGTCGCAAATACCAGACGTGCCAGATGCCACTTCTGACAATGCTGCATGGAGCGATTACAATCATGAATAGGGGACTAGGATTCCAACGGGAACGACTTGGTTGATGACAGAATTCTGGAAACATGAGATCCCTTGTTCTCTGTGAACGACACCCTTGCTGTTGCTGCCGTAGCAGCTACAGTACAACCGCCCTAAGCTATTGTCAGTTGATATCGGTGTTGGTAGGACGTTGAAGAGGTTCTCATACGAAGTTGGACGCGTTATACCATACCTTCTGGTAGGCGAGAAGCCTTGTCGGTCACCTAGTGCCGCGTCCTGCACAGCCCACAGCGCAGCGAACCCCAGCCGTAGTAGCTGCTGCCCTCGACCCTGATGTTGAACCGGGCGCCGCAGTGTCTGCATGCCTCAAGCTCGTTCAGCTGCTTGGCCAATCTCCCGTAGCTGGTTTCCTGGACGAGGCCAACGAGCCGCTGCACTTTCTCTTCCACCACAGCTTTCAGAACCCCAGTCGCGAGATGACCGAAATCCGTCATCACGCAAAGCATGTCTTCGCGCTTGAGCAGGGTCTCGACGTTCTTGGAAATGAGCTTGATGACGGCGTCACGGAGACCCGTGTCGTGCGCTGGCACCGAGTCGAGCACCTCGTGGACGACGGCCGGAAACACCTCGTGGTTCCAGTACCTGTTGGCCCAGTTGACGAACCGTTCCTTGGACACCTCCTTCAGGCGGATAATGCCGAAATTGTCTGCCGCCACGTAGACGCGGATGTTGTTGTGTGCGATGGACTTGACGGCTTGCGCGTCCTCGCAGACGGCTTCTTCGCCCTTGATTACCGAAACGCTGATCTGACTGAGCTCGTCTGCGTTGGCGGAAGGATCATCTCCGACGCTCTCTGTCTTCTGGACTGCAGACTCGATAACCAGATTCATGGTATGCCCCGTCTCTTCGTAGTCGCGGATGTACAGGTACGATAGCACGCGTTCGACGGTTTGGGGGTCATCTTCCGGCAGGGTGATCTTATTTGCTCGCGCTTCCTAGATCAATATTCGCTGTCAGCCTTGTGGGACAGATTCGTAGATCCACGGATAAAGTGTACCGAGAAATATCCATTCGCAGCAGCCTCAAAGAAATCTGACTGGGAGCAGACAATGTTGCGGTGCACGCGGAAGTCGTGTCCGCCGCAGGAGATAACCAGATCAGAGTACTTGCCTCCGATGAAGAGATTCTTCATCACGTCGCGGAAATTGTGTGGCTCCATGGCTGTAGTGTGGCTATGGTGGAATGTCCTTGTCACATCGAGAGAACGGCAAGGTTGTGGGTTGACAAGGACTTGGAAGGTAGCAAGCAAGCAGCAGGATACAACGCTCCACGGGGGGGCAGCCTCAGCCTATCATTCACCGCGCGACGCATTCACCAATGGGAAGAATCATGGAAAAGGGTTTCAATTGCACGTTTACTCGTCTGGATCGATTACAGTATATACATAATGCAAGACAGGAAAGCTAATATTATAAGACACCATTAACTCGCTCTCTGCACTCCCATATCGCTGCATTTCTCCAAAAGCTCACTGACTTCTCGCCCAAGTTGTTCCTCTGAAACGTGGCAGCTGCAAGACTTCTTCCTGTTCAGTCCACGGCTTGCTGAAGAGTTAGATCTTGGGTTTGACGACGAAGTCAACGTTGCAACGTTGTTGTTGTTGCGATGATGGAAGCAAGCTTGGAGTACTGGTGAACAATGTAGTTGATAATGATGTGAAAGCAGCGTTTATGATCGGGTACTCCGTAGGTCCCATGACATCAGGTACCATGATTGATCAAGAACGCAAGACCGATGATGCTAGCTAGCATTTTACCTAGTTACAAGGGAAGATTATCTAGACGGAAAGGTTGGAGCATTGGTCATATTGTAAAGTACATTTTGTATATCAAATATAATACAGAGGGGTATCCAGAAAAGGTGCCGAGATCTATCTATCTAGTGCTCCTTATCTTCTATCTTTCTCCATATACCCACGAAACCTCCACCCACAATTCTCTCACCAACCTTCGGTCTGCAGACAAGCACCGACTTGTCATCTTTCGATGCTGCCTCTCCAGGCACTGCGCCATGTCCAGCGTCGCTGCCATGCTCAGCCACGTCATCGTCCTGCTGTGCAGCAGGTTCTTCGTCCGATGATTTTGGGGGAGCCTGCTCGACCCACGAGTTCGGATCCGCACGCGACTTCTTCACCGTGTACCTGATATCCCACAGGCGGCCGCTGCTGATCCCCATGCCGAGCTCCACGGCCCGTTCCATGACGAAAGGGAGCCTCTGCCGGCGGATGAGATCCACGCACTCCCCGATCTGTGTCACACTGGGCATGAACACGGCCAGGAGGCCGTCACGCCGCAGAACGGGGGCCACGTGTGGAATACGCAGGTGGGCGGAGGGCATGTCCAGGATCGCGTACGACAGGAATGGTTCGACTTTACCTGCTCTCCCAAAGATGCCTCTGGGAGTTCGCCGTCTAACCTGATCCGCGATCCAGTCCTCAACGCGTGCAACATAAAAGTCCACGTTGCCGGCGTAGATCCCGCGCCGAAACCCGCGTACGATCTGCTCAGCGTGAGCAGAAAAGGTGGGAGAGACGTCTACCGTGTGGATGACGGCTCTGCGCTGAGCACGCCACGCGTCCCATTGCTGTTGGATCGAGTCAACAGTTGCGGTATCATTATTAGACTCCTTGGCATTTTTCTTCCCCGCATCTGGCTGAGCCGCAGAAGAATGGTCCTTCAAAATCCGGACTTGAGATTTCGCTGGCAACGGTGGAGGAGTGGTATTTGCGGCCTGGATGGCTCGCGCGAGGTGTAGGGTCAGGGAGCCGTGGCCAGTGCCGGCTTCGAGAATCTCCAATGGCGGTTGTCGGTCTCCTTCAGCCGGAGGCGCGACATGGATGTCCAGAAGTGAGACGATCAGATTTGCATCTGCGGCATAGATCTACTGGCGTTGTGTCAGCCATGAACCAAGACAGTATGCCGGTGGGGAGTGTATAGATCATGGGCGTACCGGAGTGACGAGACGGGGAGTGTATATGACATATTCTTCAAGCGTCGGGAGACTGAGTCGATATTCAGGACCTGGGAAAAGATGTCTATTATTAGTCTCTGCACAGCCCCTGCGGCCACCATCATGACGGCTCACGTAACCTACCTTTGTACGCTTTCACGGGATCCCACACCCTCTTCCCGATAATGTTGTCGTGCTCGAGCACTCCGCGACGGGCCTCTGTGCGGCCGCCCTTGGTCAGGGGCTTTGTCAACAGCGGGCTCTTGCCATGAATTACAACCCTGTCGCCCTCTGGAAAATTCCATGTGATATCAGCATTTATTATCTGTGTGACACGAGCGCAACCCTGCCTTACCTCTGAAGACAGAGAAATCCGTGTCGATTGAGCGCCGAAAAGAAGGGAGTGCAGGGACAGTCTTGGAGGAAGACAGTCCCAGGGCTCGTCGCAAGGACTCGAGCAGGCGAGCCATCCAATTGAGCACCAGAAGAGGCGCAGAACGGTCTTGCAGAGATGTGGTCTTCGTCGGTCTCTATCCGCAAGGCAACGTGACTTGAAAAAACTGGCGACTCTCGGATCGGCCTTGGCGCTTGGCCGGACGCCGGCGCTCGGGCCAGGCACCGACCGCTCCCACAGGAGCTCCGCAGCGACGAGTCGGAGTCAACAGCCTAGACAGCTCGTCACCATGCCGCGCAGACGTTTTTCACCAGAGATCGCTAGAGGCCTTGCCCCTCACCAGGGGGTTGCCCCTCCAACACTTGGTGCTGCACTAGTCTCTTAGCCGCGCTTTTTGTTCTCCAGGGCCCGCCTGTCAGGAACCTACCCGACGGAGAAGGAAAGCGGTGAGGAACACGGTCGGGTCCTGACGAGTTGGGGAACCTTCCGACCAACCTGGCCAGTTGACAGCAAGTCCCAGGCCTGGGGACGGCGGAAATTGCCGGCGGGCTTGGCAAGTTGGCGGAGGATGCCGCCAATAGCGGGATCAGCGCGGAATGGCGGGTATATGGCCGGTCGGCCTGCTATAGATAGATTTCCTTCCTTCTTCTTCTCACGCATTTTCTTCTCACGCTAGGAATTCTCATTCATAGCAGAATTACCAGAATCAACTTGGATACTTCGATTTACTAGAACTACTTGGACTACACTGGGCTAAGACCCTCTCGACCCTTCATACTAGGACCAACTTCACCTTGTCATTTACCAGAAGGCATAGCTCCCTCACAAACGGGTAAGGAATCTGCACACGAGGGTCCTGAGCCCGGCCCATCTTCCTCCAAGCTCCGCCGCCCTAGAAGAGCATCTCCGGAACATTGTTCGACAAAAAGGAACCACTAGAGAATGAGGGCGAACCAATGGCGGAGATCCAGCCAAAGCCTAAGGCTTCCCAACAAAAGAAGAAAGGGCAGAAAGAGAACATGGATGAAGAATCGATGGAACAAAACGCCATCCGGTATCTCCACGAGTGTGAATTCGAAAAGGTCCGCTTAAAGCATCTCGAAGAGAATCTCGAGTTTCACAAAGGGAAGTCCTTTCCGTGCACGGGCCCCCGCTGCCGGGCGGGAGTTCCCGGCAACCACCCCTAGGCAGGGGTTTTCGCAATGTGGCTATTCCTCTGTAGGTTCCCTGACACTACCCCCTTCGCAGACGTAGGCTCAGTCCCGCAAGCCTTTCTGAAGTAATCAGGTGGCCTCGGTTTCCGCAAGTATCGTCGGTGGAAATCTAGTACCTTGTCCGCCGCACACAGTATTAGCGCCCGGTCACCCGCAGGACCTCCACTTTCTGTGATGAACAACTGTTGGCCCGCCAGTGAAATAGATGGCTATCACCGCCTCAACTGGGGTAGAGGAACCATCTTTTGTGAAGAGAATTTTTTGTCTGATGTATTCAGTCACTTTGCCCGGGGTCTCAAAACACAACCTTCACATCTCTTTTCTGTGAGCCTCCGCCTGTTGTAGCCCATAATCCTGTCCAAGTGTGTTATGAACAGCTGTAACTACAGTGGGCAGGGTGAGTTTAATCTGAAGATTGGGGGAAACTTTAGTGCTGTCCATGTCCCATCACTGTAAATGCCAGTGGGACTTCTTCCCTGGCTCTGGCTGAATGCTTGGCCCTCTTAGTGAGGGTGATCCGTTCATGATCATGCATCAATTTGGACCATGGAGTGTCAAAGACAAAAGACATATGCAGAAGTTTGGTAGGCTGATTCTCGCACTTACAATCCGCGCCCATGAGGATCGGGAGTCTAGTTGAGATCCTTCGTTAAGAGACCCCCCTCCCTTGGTTTATTTGGATGTTTTGAGGCCTCCAGAAACCGCCGAAATTTTATAGGCAGGAGGGGAGGGATCGGTAAAATTTCCCAAGATTATGAAGCAACGAGAAATATCGCCGCCGATAAAAGATGGCGAGATCAATTCCCTTGCAGAACGATTTCCTTGACTACGGCACATATCATTAGCATAGCTTAGATGCATCAGATCAAGATTTCTGTTGCTTTCCGAGTCGCTCAGTAGGTTCAGTGCTCTAAGTCTTTATAATTTTGTCCAACTATTCCCATTGCCAGAAAGCGTTCCGTGTCGTGTATATGTTTCTAGTGAACAAATCTGAAATCCAATCTCTTGTTCCCTTTGTCCTTTGTGTTTTTTATGTAGTCCTTCTTCTCCTGCGATTGATCATGTTAGCCGCAAAGCAATACCTATGTACTTTACCCATGACAGGAATATATTACCTCCTCAGTCATCGCATGCCATTTCCTAGCCTTCCACCTGTTCCGCGATATATAGTAGGCTTTCGTGCCGAGAAAGACACCAATTATAAGGAAATTTATGATCATGAGGCTCGTGTTTCCCCGATGGTAGAGTGGAGCATCGTCTGCTCGATAGATATTGGCTGAGATGATATTTCCTAGTTGGACCATCACTATGGAACAGTTAGTTAGTGTTGGAAGTTGAACCAGCTCGAGCGGAATCCCGTACTATTGTATACTGCCGCGGAAACGGTCCTGGTACGGACGGACCCGGAATTTGTCGATGCCCATGCCCTCAACGGGTATTAGCAAAGCCAAATAATGCGCAACCGCTATAGCAGGAACCTACACGACAATAGCATGACAATATGGATAACTCAGTAGGACCGTGACCAACGCAAAGGTCCCCCATGGGTCCTTCAATGCCCCTGGCCAGTACCTCAACGCGATGATACAAGGGAGCGTCCACAGCGGCTGGAGCATGCTGACAAATGTACGCTCCCTGACGCGTTCGCTGAGCCAAGTGATCCCAAGTAGCGTGAGAATGCCGGCGACAGTATTCGGAATGGTAAGGAGATTAGTAACGAACTTCATTCGTAAGTCAGCTCAGCTGGTACTGCACATGGCGATAGTAGGAGTCTTTCCAGAGTTCTCATCTCACCTTGTTGAACCCGAGAGCTCTGAGTGACAGCGTCAGGTAAGTGCCTGGAGGGTTCTGAGGGATGTAGCCGATCAGGCCGATGCAATATATCTAACCTAGTATTAGAATTGGAAATCCTTTCGGCGTAAAAGTATATACAATCCTTACAGGCCATAGATCGTAATCTGTTAGAGACTCCCAGAGTCGCTTGGGTGTGATGGCCATTCGATTATGCATGTCCCCTGGGCCCCTCTTTAGTAAAATTCAATATCCCAATGATCGTCTTCAAACGAAGTCCGAACCTTTCGTTGGATCATCTCTGAGCACGCGATTAACAACGATACCAACCTCACGATCGGTGAACCAGCCTTTGGGACGGAACCAAGTTTTCGTCTGTACCGCGGACGCGGGCATTAGGAAGAAAGACGCTATTCCGACACAGAGAGTGATCAAGCCCTCGATCAGGAATAACCATCTGAAGTGGGATCCTTAGAACAAGAAGGCGACAAAAATGAGCAACTGTCTTACCTCCAACCGGCTAGACCGTGAACACCGTCGAGGTGCAGAAGGGCGAACGCTAGCAACGAGGTGATTATTCCTGTGACACTCAAGGTAGCCCAGAAAAAGCTAATATTATTAGCATCCAGCATTTCACAGGAAAGAGTCAAGATTTCCAACGGTAGATACCTTAGGCGGATTGGGAGCTCCCGACTGGTGTAAAAATAAGACAGCCACAGCACAAGGTCGGGAATGAAGCCACCCTGCTCTCGTCAGATCCAGTTCGCGGAATTGGAGATATGGGAGCCCACCTCCAGAAGTCCAAGGAGAGAACGAGTCGCATAGAAGGTCGACTTCCCCGTCAGCGCGACCTGGCACATCGCAACAATAGACCAAAGCGTTATCTGTGTAGGAATCCATCTATCCGGGCCTATCTTTTTCGAAACCAGCTGGGATGGGAGTTCTGCCAGTAGAAACGAGAACAGGAATATTGTATTTCCTGCAGATGAGGTTAACTCTCCTCATCCATACATGGTAGCAAATATGTGTTCATAATTTACCATAGTTGTAGTCTAAGAAGAGGTTAGTGACGTTCATCAGTATAGACCAATATTTAATTTAGACGACTTACCATTCGTTGTTAGACCGAGCTGGTCCAGCATATTGTCCGAAACCGCCTGGCCCAGATTCTTTCGATCAACCTGTAGGGCGAAGAACATAATACACTGAAGAGTTCCTTAGTAACTTTTATTATGCTGAATGCCGCACTTCCACTTACAGCCCACAGACAGACATGCCGGTCCAGTTTTCGCACAAGCCTCCTCTCCTCCTGCGGAGTCCACTCTAGGGTCGGGTCAAACACATGACGGCACTCATATTTCGCCTTCTCATATAATCGGGCATAGTGGGCAGCAACCTCTGGATCAGCGAAGGGATTCTGAGAGGTGTACACCACACTCTGATCCCTGGTCGAGGATATATCCTCTCCGCTGGTCTTCCCGCCGGGGGTATCCGCAGGGGCATGTCGGATCTCGCTCACGGTATCGAGACCACCTTTCGATAGATCAGCGGAGGCCGACATGGCTGAAGACTGGACAACAGACTGAAAACTCGCTTATCCTCACCAGCAATTCACCCAGAGCAAGGGACCTTATATAGTAGTGTGCCCTCTTATCGCAGCCAGGTCCAAGGCCCTGTGCGGAGCTTGGCCGGGGCTTGGTCGATGACAAGCATCGGATACCTATCTATGGTGGCATCCCTAGGACCTATGATGCCATGAATAATCGAGCTTCCATATTAGTTTTAAAGGCTGCGAGCCTGGTGTACGACATTGGGTCTAGGATGTGTTGGCGAGGTTGCTTGGGCAGAGCACGTAATTTTGGCCGAAACACTCGAAATGCAAAGCGACTGCATCAACCCCGGCCAGACATCATGACACACATGGACCCCGCATTTTACAACAGCCATCGCAGAACCCTTCTTTTCGGATATATCTGGATTGCAGTATCGGCGCAAGATATGAGTTGTGAGTCTCCGGGGACGACATAGGGACTACTCTTGGACTTAGCATGTGGATACGCCTTGCTGGTCTTGGACGGTACAGAACTGTAGATCATGCCGACTCCGTAATTGAATAATATTCTGCACCCTTTTCTTCGATCCTCCTGCTCTGTTCGGTATAGTTGTCTTGTAGATTGCTATTCGCGAACAAATCAAGGCCGGTACGCAAGGCCTTCGATACATGTCGTGTCAGGGTTTCTCTGGGATGTCTTTTCTAAAGATTAAATATCTGGTAGAATCTGATATATTCTAAAAATATGTTGGGTTAAATCTCAGTAGCAAACCAGTTCTGCAATTAATATCAAGAACATTTTCTATCTAGACTATCTACCCGCCTACTGGATCTTGGATGAGGGCATTAATAATATAAAACATCATTCTGTCATCAAAGCAGAATTCAATTCCTTCCGCAGCTGCTCCTCCACTTTCTCTTCATCCGAACTTCGATCGGCATCCTCAGTAGATTCGTTATCTTCGTCTTCATCTTCGTCCGGCCACCTCTTGCAATCTAATGCAGAATGTGACTCTTCATCGCTCAAGTCCGCATCACCCATCGTCTGCTGTACCTTCTTTTCCCCGCCAACATCGCTATGCACGTCCAGACGGAGCGCATCCGCGAGCTCATCTTCAGTCTTCCGGTCCTTTGCCGGACATCCTTCAGTTGTTTCAAACGTCATGTTCTGGCAGAATTCGGTTATGGGCTGACTAGATGTTTTCCTAGGAGTGGCGGAGATAAGGGCCAGAGACAGAGGCAGGCCACATGAGATTATCAGTCGATTCGACATCCGCCCCAGTCCCGAAACGTCCCTCTTTCCTTGTGATAGAGGCAAGTCATAATGAAGCGGAAATTGAATTATCGAGCGGCTGGTCTGTTGTCGTTGAGAAACGTCAGGGTCCTCCCGTCGATGAACTAGTATCTGCAATTAGGCAATTAGAAACAAAATACCTCTGCTGATGTATTGGATAACTTGAACTCACTTTCCACATGTCGCTGTAGTTTTCCATCTCAAAGGTCACTGCTCGCCTATTTACCACGACGAATTTCCACTCAAGCTGCTTCGACCTTTCTTGTGTGATAGGGACGAAGACGATTTCTCCGGCATCCAAAGCATCCGCATAGATCCATTCCAGTGTGATTCCTATTTCATTGTTAACTATCACAAGGGCCGCCGGTGTGTTAAAAAAAGGCGAATCAATACGCACCATTCCTCACGTCACCAAGATCAATATCACAAACGCCAAAGATATACGACAACTGCTTAGACTGAAAATGCCTCGGAGCAGTATGCACAGTTCTAACCTATCTGTCCCTCCGCCATACTGCACTCAGAGGACACCAGGCCTCGTGCCTATTATCACCCGAACAACGATAAGCATTGAAATATTTCGTCACGCACCTCTGAATCACGATGTCGTCATCAAGGTCCTTTCGCTGGTGATATATCCGAGACGCGAGCTTCGACGCAAGAAGGGATCTATACGCCGTTGTAAGATCGCCGATACTGATCCTGAAGCCGAAGAATATCATCAAGGTCCTCCTCGACAAACTTCCGCTGACGCCTCAGGATTAAATTCTCGCGTTCAACAGACGTAGCATGCTTCTGAAGAGCATCAACGCTCTCGTCATGCTTGACAGCAGTCATCTTCCCCGCCTCACGGAGTTCGTCTATTCCCTCTATGAATGTCGATAGTGTCTTCCTGTCCAGGGCAAGCTGCCGGAGTTTCCTATCAATGAATTCCTTGACAGTCGATGCAGAAGCTAGATTTAATATATCTTCAGTAACAGAGTCTTGTGAATGCATGGGACGTAAGAAGCTAGCATCACTTGAGACCATGCCGAAACAGGATGCAGGCAATATATCCATCAATGGGTGAATTCAGGTACCTGGTAGCGGGACTGTAACTTATTGTATGTGCTGTGATTAGTAGCATCACTGTGCTGTCGTAAAATTCAGAATTCTATTTCGCATATAATAATTGGGCCCGCGACAACTCATCTATATCTAGCTCTCATTTTCCTTTCTCTCCTCTGTGTCCTTCGTATCCTCTCTATCAGTGTTTCTCCAAGCCCTTCTCCCTTTCTAATAAATATCATTCTCTTCATATCATTTTGCATGTGAACATATACTGTGCGCGACAGCGAGCGTTCAACTTCCCGAGACGGGGCAAGCGCATCTTCTATGTCTTGCCTCAAAAGGAAATGATGCTTTTATCAAAACCGCTTCAACAATAAGAAGCCCTCTTTATCAATTTCACAAGCATTGGCCTGCGCAGATAAGGCCCGGGTAGTGACCGTGCCTCTCTGTGTCCTGCATACTCTACTTCAGAGCCCAGTCGATGTGATTTCGCCGGCTTTCATGATAGATCCAGGTCATTACGAAATGGAAGAAAATGCATCTTGTGGCGGGTCGATTATGCTGCGTGAGGAAGTGCAACTTGTTACCGTTGATATCCCATTTTTTCTTTGGACCAGTCCTGATATTTATATAGAGCGTCTGATAGTCGCGTCATCCGTAGGAGATAGGTATGAGACATGGGAGATTGAGAAAAAAGCCTCTGGGAAGGTCCTGCGATCCTTATTGCCTAAATTCCTCCTAAAGTGAATCAGGAACAATTCCAGCTTGCTTAGGTGAAGTACTCAGCCATTTGTTCCATGGTTATTTCACCTACACACATGTCCAGATAAGCAAACATAATAAGCTAATTAACCCTATAATGCCCAGGTAGACTCACATTACATCCAGAAATCCTCGAACTTCTGGACTTAAGACAACCTAATTTGATGTGTACTATCCATGGATGCACATTTGATTCCCTGTTACAGTAGAATGGGCCATTCTAGTTGCTCCATGAAGAAAATTGACAACTGAAGCCTGCCGAGATATGCTAGCCTGGATGACGTCTGGCCAAAGAAGTTGCTCTTTTCAACTTACCGGATGAGCTTACACTACCGAAAGCAAGGCTCCAATAGAGTTGATAATATTAAATTTATCTTCTTTCAACTTCAAAAGTTGAACAAACAATTGCTACTTACATCTTAAAAACATGTACTGTACAGACGAGAATTGGAACAGTGCGAAGAAAGTCCTCCAGTCTTGCCGTCATATGAAAACCTAAGAAAAGAAACCAATAAGCTGCTGCCTGTAGCTGGCCCGGTGCGGCAACAACAGAAAGATAGGAGTCTCCAGATCCGTAGCAGAGGAACCACTTCCCGTTGAACCAAACAGTCGGTGAAGACAACATTGTCAACCTGCCCTTCGGTGTTTGTCTTGGCTGAGGGCTCCAAGACTGGACGCTGCAGCCGTGCCAACGGGGTGTGAGGGGAGGAGTTGATGGTCTTAAGTAATATCTCTGCCGTTCCATACACTATTGGTGGCGCGGGGTCGGCGCAGCAGCATTAGGGGACCAACCACGATATGAGGGTCATTGTAATAGTGTAGCTTCAGCCAATGTAATGATGGTTTATTATTACTTCTTCTTGTAAAGATTCAATTCTCTGTGGACAAATTTGAAAGAAGAATATTCATTCTACAATATGTATGGAAGTCAGGATCACAGGACGAAGATCCGAGTGCTCTAGTCACAAGGGTAGTTTTTGCTGTACCCGCCGCCACGCGAGAAATTATCCCAATTTTTGAAGGCCTCCTCAGGCCCACAAACCGGGATGCCGACAATAACACCAGGAGTTCGTATGCCGTTGTCGTATATATCGCGAATGGTGTTTAGATCAGAGGCATCTGCCAGACCCCATCCGTTCTGGTTCCCGTTGTTGGCGTACCCATTGAGCGCCCTATAGTAGATTCCTGTCAGTGCCAAGTGGCTTTCTGTCCCGGCTAGTCGGAGAATACGCTATGTTAATTACTCACCCACTAACGATATCTTTTTTGGTGATGCCAGCCCAACTCGTCCCGGTCAAGTTGCTTAGTCCATCAGGAACGCTGAAGAGATTATCAGTGCAATGTTGGGTAAGCTCAGGGCCGTCATAGCAGTATTCAGCCGAGCCCTTTGTCGCCATTAAATAATAGAGGAAATCGTTGTAGCAGACATAGGTCGCATCACCGTCTTCGTCGGTCATGTATTTGGGTAATGGGTTCACAGCGGAGCAGGGGTATCCCGAATCAAGGACAAAAACACCGGCGTTGCTGAAGGCCCAGGCTGTTGGGATGAGGAGAGCGTAGATCGCTCTGTCAATCAAAAACTGCAGGTCAAGGGCACTCGGTATCTCTCCCGTTGAAAGGAACTGTCCGTCCCGGATCAGACTCCAGAGGGTGCTCATAGCGGATGTTGATCCATTGAAAGTGCCTTTGGCCAGACCTGTGAGTCCAACTTGCCACGCATAGACCGCATTGTTCAGATTCTCAGTCAGGGCTTTTTGGGCATCGATTTCATGGCCCCTTTTACGGTGTCAGTAGAACGGATACTATCTGGACTCAGGCTACTTACTCATCCGTCCCATCTCCAAGATAATCAATACCACTGGAGACAAGAGAATCCGCAATTTCGTTTGCCTTGTCCTGTCTGTCGCCAACCTGGAAGAATTGGGAGCTGCTGATCGCTATATATTTGTAAGCCAGGGCGATAGTTCTGGGAGAACATCTGCGACAAACCCTTATTAAACGCAGGGCCCGCAACCAGGGTCCAGCCAAGTTCAAGGAAGTCGAGAACGAGATCGACCGTTTCGTCATCTGGAGGGAGAGGAGCGAAGGTATCAGCGATTGAAGGTATCTGTCCAAAAGCATCTCCTCTGGCTGTGCCGATTGCCTCATAGAGATTCCAGTAAAACTGCTATTTGTCAGAAGCTCTCGCTCCTTTTCTGGGGCTTCCTGAATCTTACGCTATTAACCTCCAAAAACGAATTAAGAATCAGTTTCCCGGCAGGATTATTGACCTCTTTGCACGAAACCGCGGCATCGGGGCCGCACCCATTTTCGTCGTTCAGGTCCTCGCATTTCATAGTATTGTCAAGGCTCTCGGCTCCGAAGAACTTGGCGACTACCTCTGAGAACTGAGGCCCGGCATTGTTGTGATCATTCCAGTATTTGATGGCGGCACCCCAAGCGCCGACACAGTCCAACGCAGCCCATCGAACTGCTGGGTCTGAATAGATGTCGTCGACAGGATCTGCGCTGCATGTGACGTTCGTCCAGACAACATTCTTGGTACTTCCACCGACAACACCCGAGCAAGCGCCGATAGGACAGTAGCCCCTACTGCAAGCAAAGTTACAAAGTCCGCTGTCCTCGAGACCCATGATAGGAGAACCAGAGGAGCCGATCGTGGGCGGGGGCGCGTTCAAAGCGCCAGTGCCAGTGCAGGTACATGAGTGAATAGGACAGTAGCCGTAGCCGCAAGCATAGCTGCAGAGGCCGGCGAGGTTGCCATCACCAGAGCCGGCGGTACACGCGGGCGGGAGGAAAGGAGAGACTGTCGGCGTGGCGAGGGGAACTTCAACATATCCGCATGCGGTGTCTGGACAATATCCGTAGTTGCAAGCAAAACTACACAGGCCACTGTAGCTTGCGTCCTCGCCGGCAATAGGGTAGCCTTGTTTACCCGTTGGTGTCGGCTTTTGGGCCGCGGGTCCCATGGCAGTGCAGGTGCATGCACCTATTGGGCAGTATCCATATTGGCAGGTAAAGTTGCAGAGTCCTGCAAAGTTGTAAACACCAAATCCTTCAATACAGACCGCATCGTTGTTGGAAAGTTCAGGGGATGTGGTAGGGATGGTGTTGGCGGCTGTTGCGCTCCCAACCCAGGCATTCCAGTTTGTAATTTCCTTGGGGCAACTTGTAGTAATTGCAGGCCCAGAGACTGAGGCGATGGTGCTGCCAGACCGCGAGATCGTGATTACCACCTCACCGGTGTGGCCACCCATTGGGACACTGCCATGGTAGATGCCGATTCCACCGCTAGGGATGTTTTCCCATGTTCCTTTCTGGATAACTCCACCAATGCTCACTGTGACATCTGCAGCTGAAGCTAACAGAGCAGAGTAAAAGATCTTGTCTTGCATGAGGACTGATGGATCATATTCCAATTGTAGCTGGCTTGCAGTGTTGCCTGTTGTGCCACCAGTGTCACATGCCTGTGCAGGACTTAGCCGATACCAGGATACCAGGCCTTCCTGTGTGATAGAGGCTATTCCATTCTTATATGTGTCAATCACATATGGGAGGAATAAACGCCAGCCATCATGAGGCATATTGAGAGCATAGTTGTATGGAGCCTTGCCGATGTTAAAAGCAACATATTCTGAGTCATGCAGAGGACCAATGTAGTGGGACTCGCCATAGTCATTCCAAGAGATAATCTCAACAAATTCAGGAACAACATCATGTGGAACAGAGAGAACCTGTTGCCAACGGTCGAACCACAGGTCATCACCACGCCACAGCCAGTTCTTGTTGTATCCAGGGAGGTTTGTGAAGAACCAGGGCGATACTGGCATCATGTATGGCTTGCCATCAAGGTATTGCAGGTAAGAAGCATCAACATAGGTGTTCATATCTTCAGGGCCAGTTGGCCAAGCAGCCCAACTGAAGAGTCCATCAGCTGTACCTAATTCCATTGCCGCCTTGGCGCCCAGTGATGACCAGTCTGGAATGAAGAAGCAACCAGTCTGGTCTTTGATATCGGCCCAGTCAGCGGCTTGGCCGGGACCTTCAAATGTCGAAACAAAAGGTTGTGAACCACGGTAGTAGTATGCAGAGCTGCCCTTGTACTGGTTAATGAGACTGATCACGTCGTCCTTCGGCCAGGGCCCATTTCCAGCATAGTCGAATGAAAAGAACAGCTTGAAGCCGAGACTTTCAGCTGCGGCGAAGGCATTGACTAGGGAGGGACCATTGGTGTCGTCATCGTAGGCAATGTTGAGAGCGAAGGCGTCAATGTGGGCTGCTTGTGCTGCTTTGATGTCATCTTGCCAGTCACTGATGGAGAAGCTGGCAGTATTTCCCACCTGTCGAGGCTGTTAGTGGCTCCGTAGATCACGCAAGTGGCAGTCTGAGATCATCAAACCATAAAGTGGGCAAACACAGCTCTAGCCTCCGCATAGCAGGGTCCTAGCAAAAGAGAGAGTGTGCTTAGCAGCTTCATCGTTAAGACGCCGCAGGCAAACAGCACGCGAGTGGTTGGCATTAAGGATAGTAAAGAGTGCTCCCTATCCAGATATGCTTCAAGAAAGGTGAACAAGAGAGCATATTTATACTGCAAGACATTCTGTCGGAGTGAGCCGCCCCGGCTGGCTCACCTGGCCTATATAGCCCTCATCTCGTCACCCTACTTCCTCTTTCCCACACATACACACAACATGCCAATGCTATCGCATCCACCATGCTAGAAGTTCTCATCTTGTCGTCTTGGGTTCAGGATTAGCGGTACTTTCCAGCTAACCGCAGATTTCCTACATAGCTTGATAGCATTTTGATCAAGCGGATCTAACTCAGACTGGATATAGACTCCGATACGTAGAACACACAGATCGGTGTACTCCGTACGTACCCTCTTAAATCCCTCTCAGTTCTGGCCGTTTTGTACCGTTTCGTCTGCTAAATGGCAGATATCGAACTGGTGGCCTTGGGGGCCTTAAATCCCCCGGTGAGCGACTGCTTGCTGTGTAGATGCTCTTGACCACATTAGGAACGCAGTTCCTGATTCCAACATCCTTGGCGCGGAGATTGAGGCCAATAATTGGCTGAGGCGTCTTCTTGAGCTACACGTTGCTATGTCATATGAGTGAGTACTGCGCATGTCATTTTTTTAGGCAACCGCAGCATGTTATCCCATTTCACCTGGAGATCGGCATACCGCTAATTCAGCCGTGCGAGAAATTCAAGCCAGGCATGCGTGCTCTTGGAGTCCGGATACCTGCGGAAAACTTGTTATTAGTTTCATGCAAAGTCCTTGTCCGGCTACGGCTCGACAGACTCTAGGATTGGGGAGATGCTGTGTTCAAGAACTTGAACGGACATCTCAGTTGGGTGGGCTGAAAGCTCGGCTCTGAAAGTTTCCTATTTGTATTCCTTTCCGAGATTCAGAGCGTTCCACGCCTCCAGGGCTGCCCCGAACTGCAGACATTATAGAGCTTTTTCCTTGTGAGAAAGTCATTGTGATTGGAGTTTCTCTAGGCCATTATCGAGTTTTTAGATTCGGTTCCCCGGCTTGTGGCTCTCAATCACCTTCCCTTTGTCTATCTCTAGTGTTGTCTGCGTTGTATGACAGTCATCTCACGCTTTTATCCTCTTGCCCGACAATCTCCCGGGGCTGGTGTTGGACAGAGTCGAATGCGGAGACCTAAGAATGTGGGGTCCCCACATGACGGGGAGCGTCGGGGCAGTCACGCTCTTTAACGGCGTAAAATGTACGGAATAGTCCGAAGGTTTCTGTAAATCTCATCCTCTGCTTATCCGAGAACATGCCGAGCAACGAATCCATGAGGCCATCTCAAGACGCAGCATTCGTGACCGAAAGAGTCAATGAGGAGCAGTGATATCATTAAGATTGCAGGAGAGGAGCAAATGGCGAGAACTGGGGCGGATGTCGATTCCGCCACGTGACGCGGCTTGGCGCTGCGGGGGCTTTGGCTTAGTTATCATCGCCTCAGCGTGAACGCGCCTGGTGGTCGACAACCATATTGCTTTCGACTTCGTGCGGGCACACTTGCGCGATCGTCGATATCTGAACGATATCTGAAACTCAAATGACCAATATCTATAACATTCAGTTGTCAATTCAAGCTTTGATAGTACGCCAGAGTTCAATGGTCATCCTCTGCAAGCAGCATCTATGACCGCGATCTTCACAACCACCTTGATATTCCTCTCCAGACTGCAACTGGTCATTTGAATACTGAAACGATTTTCAGAGGACCATTTGATGCTCCAGTACTCGAAACTTCTAGAATCATGATCCTCTTCATCAGCGTCTGGGACCTAAGGGGCCGACATCGCGGACGGAGAAGGCACCCGTCGGAGAAACCGGAGTTTTGGAATTTCAAGAACTATTTCTAATGGAATTTCAAGAACCATTTTTAACTATGACCGTCTGCTCTCTGTGCTAATTATTATCTTCACAAGATAGTGTTGCTAATCACTAAGGCAACTTGCAAAACGATTTCCTGGCACCGTTCAGGTCGTCTTAAATGCTTTACGAGGGGCTCCTCAATACCTCTAGCACTGCTCCATCGATTTAGATACTCGCCTTCCACTAATTGAGGACTAGGCAACAAGAGATCCACCGGATGAATCAAACGATGGGTTGGAATTCCATCAAGCCCTGGAGCTAGTCAGATTGACTTTCGGATACATAGTCCGCGGCGGTCAACTCCGCTGCAGACACAGCCGTAGCATTGTCCAACGGGAGATATCCAGCGACTGATAAGATGACAAACAAACATGTATACAGGACAGTGTAACTGAATTTTTATTTTTACTAGCTGATTTGCCGATGATCACAGTTAACCACCATGTCGGGATCAACAGGATTTAAGGTTTTACAACAAGAAACAAGTCATTGATGGTCGCCGTAACTCCAGCTCACTGTGCACCTTCTCCGTGACAGCACCATGATGCTCTAGTTTCGACAGCCTCAACAAGTCATTCTCCCAACCGGCGATCAGGATTATATCACGACGTCGCATCGTTTTATTGCTCCGTTAAAACCAACAATACGCTTATTCTTAACTCTCACACTCATCCTTCGAGTATTCCCCAGGATCACTCCGAGAGTAGGATATCCCTCGACCTCTGCGCGCGGTTGTGTTAACAAAGTCTTCACCAATTGCAGACATGGCGCAAGTAGAGAGGTCAGTTGAGACGCCTCCATACAGATCATGTCAGGCTAACAATCACAAAGCCCCATTAGCAGCACGGCATATAAGCCGCATCCGACGGAGAAGATGAAGGCGGCGTTGTGGATGGGTACCAGAAACATACAGGTCGGAACAGTCGCCAGGCCCATGATCACCGATCCCGGCGATGCCATCGTACATATCACGCATTGCTCGATCTGCGGCTCCGACCTCCACATATATGAAGGAGAACTGAACGAGTCCATGAAGAAAGGCGACATCATGGGCCACGAAGCCATCGGCATCGTGGAGGAGGTCGGAAACAAGGTCCAAAAGCTGAAGCCGGGAGATCGAGTCATCATCCTCCCGATCATCGCCTGCGGGCAGTGCGAGTACTGCGCACGGCAGCAGTACTCGTACTGCGACCGGACCAATCCAGCGAAGGAAATGGAGAAGACCTACGGTCACCGCATCTCCGGTATCTTCGGCTACACAAGTCTGTTGGGCGGCTATGCCGGAGACCAGGCGGAGTATTGCCGGGTGCCGAATGCTGACCTGACGTGCGTTAAGGCGCCCAAGGATATCGAAGCAAAAAAGCTGCTGGGTCTTGCGGACGTGACAACGACTGCCTGGCATGGATGCGAATTAGCAGAGGTGGGACAAGGGGATGTGGTGGGAGTCTGGGGCTGCGGGCCCGTCGGTCTTTCCATCCAGCAGCTGGCGAAACTGCGCGGAGCCAGCAAGATCTACGCAATAGACAAAGACCCGCAGCGCCTGAAGATCGCGGAGAACTTTGGGATGATACCAATCGACGTGTCGAAGTATAAGGATGTGGCTGACTACATCCTATCGATTCAGCAGCATGGCCTGGACCGCGCCATCGAGGCAAGCGGGTTCCGCAGCACCAACTCGGTGGAGCATGCAACTATGAGGAGTCTCGGGCTGGAGCGAGATAGCGGGGACACGATAGCTGCTATCCTAAAGGCGACGAGGAAGTGCGGGAACGTGGCCTTGATCGGGGATTTCTTCTTCACCACGCACGACTTCCCGGTCGGGATGTTGATGGAGAAGTCGCTCACCCTGCGAGGAGGGCAATTGATGGCGCAGAAGGTAAGAATTACGGAGTGCCGTCCTGTGACTGGTAAGCTGAGCGTGATCTAGTATCACCCCTTCCTGTTGGACTTGGTCATCCAAGGGAAATACGACCCCTCGTGGATGTTTACCTACGAAGGCAAGTGATGTCACTTATAACCTTATAGCAGAATTTGACCTAATTTAATCTGTCCAGACGAATTCGAAAACATCTCCGAAGACTACCGGAGATTCTCGAGGCACGGGATTCCCGGCGGGCTGAAAGTGTGTCTGGTGACAGAGTTTGGACGCAAACTACAGCAGCAGGGCCAGAAGTAGTCTAGTCGTAGAATCAGAATGGTCGCTTAGCACTTAGCAACACCAGCGTCCCTATCCCGTCGAGCCCACGAAGGTCGCATCATGTGTGAGTAAAACAGAAGTCTATTTGCTAGAATATAGACGATGTACAGTAGAAATTGTAAGATCTATCCATTTAGTGATCTGTCCTGTCTGGTATAAGCGGATGCAAGTAGACACTCTATATTATCCACAGTTTCATCAAGTATATTTACACCATAGCTCCTGATTCTAGACAAATGCAGAAGATCTCTTTGACTAAATTATTTTGCAATTGCACGGTGGGGTTCAATCATATGCCTAGAGTAAGATTAAATACGAACATCCATCGCAATCCCAAGTCAACATCGACTACTCTAAAGATACAAGTACCAAGATCCAGCTATGCCGCAGAATCAAACCAGGCTTAAAATCCCTCACCAAGTTCTCCCTCACCCCTCTCACCCATTTCTCATGTCTTGGTTAAGTGTTCAAATTGCCGTCGTGTTGCACGTCTGGTTCGACGTGGAAGCCTGTTGAACCTTCGTTGCTTTTGGCCCGTGGTAACTGAGCTCGACCAATATCAATATCACCCTGCAAGGTATTGTGACCGTCCCCCGTCTTCTCCCCCTCAGATGCAGATGCAGATGTTGTTGGCCGATGATAAGAAGAACTCGGGACTGTGGATCGCTCTTTCGGACGTCTCGCCGTGAGACCTTGTAGGAAGTTTATCACCTCGGGTGTGATTCTTCTGGTGTTGGTAGCAGATGAGTGGTAGCAGTAGCTGTCTGCGTTCACAAATCCTCCATCACTCGCTGTGATTGAATAACCCAGGTAAGGTCCATGAGTCGATCTCTCCGCATACGCAGACTTCTCCCCAGTTCTTGTCCTTGCGGCACGAAGCTTTCTCGTTGCTCTCATCTCAGAAGACTGGTGGTCTCCCTCCTTTGACATTGTTGATGCCGACTGATGGACGTGATTCTGATTGACGGGCGTAAATCCAACGATGTTGGAATGGACGTGTCCCCGCTGATCGTTCATATCTGGCGCCCTGGAAAAATTGTCGTCGAGTCAGCGAGTCCAGAAACCCGAATATTCAAAGGAATATCAGCAACAGAGAAGTGACATGGAATTAAAAAAGGGGGATGTTGTTCTGCAGTGACTAACGGGAGAACCGCATCACACTGACTTCTCTGTCCAGTACTGGTGGAAATTGCCTCCAAAATTCCAAGCGGTATCACAAATGAGAAGTTCTTCAAAGCCCAGTAGTCACCTCGGTTTTATTTCATCGAGCTCCAGAGAGCAGATGTCAAACTACCGATGGATGGATCCTCCCTAGAAGATTCAACCTCTCGGTTCCTGTGGGAAAGCGGTAGCCGTTCTATTTTGTCTTTTTATCAGGAGTTTTATCAGGCAGACCCTTGCCGTAGAGGGTGCATAGAACCGATCAGTGAGGTACTGCAGAGCTGCCCGCTTAGGAAACTGGGAAAAAGCAACAGTTCTTTAGTGCTATGACGAGCTCTGGAGAGCTTTACCAAAGGCACAGAAGGAGCATGAAAAATAATTATAAAAAAGATCAGCAGAGAGATCCTGCAAGTTCGATCTACGGTGCTTTCCTTGTCTCGGAATTCACTAATCTATCCATGGACCTCTTTATCGGATTGTGATAACATTTCTTCGCAACAACCCAACCATTATCTGTGGGCTACATAAATGAGAATAATAGGCTGATCCAAAATGAGCCCATAGAAAAAAGGCTCTTTTCAGTGAATTTCTTTCCTGTCATTGTCGTTCCCAGTTCCATTAACTGGAGATATAGTGTACAATCCGCACACAACATAACTTTCAAAGGAAAAGAAATAATATCTCATGGCAGAATAATAAATCTGATTATGGGAAAAGGTCAAACATGTGGTATATTCATAACAAATACTTCACAGTGATTTTATGTCCTAGTCACTCCTGAAATTCCAGCAACCCTTTTCAGTAAAATAAAATTTGTGTGATGACAATTGAGGTTTCCAGTTGACAAAGCAAAAGACACAAATCAGTCAAACTAAAACTGAAAATACTGCACAGAGTCAAATTCACAACAGCAACAGTTGTTAGGGATTCTCTTGTCAAATCTCTGCAAACACAAAGATGCAGAGGCAGCAAGAAAGAAAGCAAAAAAGGAGCTCCTACAGCAGTTCAGCTCAATATTACTTCATTTTTTTACTAAACCTGTGAGCAGTGCACACCTCATATCGTCTCTAATTATAAATGGGGAAAAAAAGGGAGGAAGAAGGCTGGATAGATATATGTATAAAGGAATTTCAATCTATGACGCGAGTCTCCAAGCCAAGGCATGTTTATTCTTGGAACAGTTCTTGGTACCTTAGCCCAAAGAAACCTGGTAGTTGGTTGGAGAGTACCAACAAATTCATGTAGAAATCCATGGATATCTTTCACGTTATCCGATCTTCCTACTTCTCACTGGGTAGGTAGGTAGGTAATGTCCACAAATTGCTGAATAACCAAAACTCTGAGACTTGCAGAATATGGCATACAAGAAGGTTGACAAATTGACAAGACATCTTTGATTACTTCATCATCTTTATTCTCATATGGGTATTCTCTACAAGCCATTATATACAATATGCTCCAAGGCCCTTTATTGAATAGCGATCAGTAACTTCCCACAAGCCAGGCAGGAAGGCAGTCCACTGTAACTTCAGAATGAGAGCTTCTGTTCGCACCTGTGCGTGTTTGTGAATCTCCATTCACTTCTCTCCGAACAAGGTGGACTTCCCAGTGAATGAGCAGCAGTCACGCACAGCACGCATCAGCAGAAACTCCCCTCTTGACGCGCAACACAGCATGACCCCTATCCGCGTCTCATCTCTCAGCGCACTTCTTCTCACCTCACCTCTCATCGCTGCGGCGACCACGCATCCCAACCTGCCACCACATGCGTGTCTGTCTCGGCGCACTAGCCTGATTTGATTTCAAGATGGATGCCCCTATCCGGAATGTCTATGAGCTCTACCAGATGGTCCTCGATGATCTCGACGGGATTTGGCAGAAAGCAGTTGAGGACGAAGTGACCACATACGACACCTGGGAGCTCAAGAAAAATCAAGTCTTACAAGAGGTCGAGGCCAGAATCATCAACCACACTTTTGCCCACTTGAATACCTCGAGCCAGGCGGCGAAGAATCCTGCAGCCCCTGAATATCAGGCTGAACGTCAGGATGAACGTCAAGCGGGTTCTCAGGCTGAAACTCAGATCGAATCTCAAGCGAAACCGCAGCAAGAGCTTCAAGAACTGCAACAAAAACCGAAAGGACTGCAAACTGAGCCGCAACACGAGCCGCACAGAAGCTAAAATCAAAACGGTCTCGGAGACGCAAACCCAGGAGTGAGCCAACCCCAGGAACGCTCCGATGGGAATCCAGGAAGATCCTAGACAGCCTTGCTGCGAGTGCCAATGCCACGACCGAGATCGGCGAGGTGCGAATGAAGCTGATTGCACAGCATGTCTCTGTTGCGAACCGCGTTTTCGGACAGAACAAGGGGCCCCGATCAAACAACAAGAACGGATCGAAGAGTTCGACGACTCCGTCGGAGCCGTTACGTTTGGAGTTGTCAGGTTCAGAGCCGTCGAGCTCGTTGAACGCGACGGCTGCAACAAACACGACTTTAACGACACCTGCCAACTTAATGGCCCCAAGCAGCATAACGACATCGAGCAGCCTGCGACTCCGATCAATGTCACGAGTAACGTGGCCACACCGAGCGGCCTGGCTATCCCCAGCAGCGTTGTGGCTCCGATCAACATCACGATACAGAGCAGCATCGCAATTCCGAGCAACCTAACGCCCCAAAGCAGCGTAACGAAATCGAGCAGCATGACAGCCCCTAGCAGTCTGATCTCCAGCAGCATCACAGCGACGAGCGGTCTAGCGGCCCAAAGCAGCGTGACAACGTCGAGCAGCCTGACAGTCCCGGGTAGTGGGACATCATTAAGCTTGACGGCGTCAAGCAACCCGACGACTCCTGCCGATTTGATCATTCCAAGTAGCCTAGCTGCTTTCAGCTCTCTGAGTCAGAACCACCTCGTTACCCTCCCTCCCAAACCAGAAATAACGACCGCCCTACCATCTGGCTCCGCACCACGTTGGCAGGGACTTGGGTTTCCAGGATTCGGCGGGTTTGAACTCCCGATGAACCTCCAGATAATCATCTGGTCCCGAGACATCGCACGGGCTTATGCCATCAAATATGGCCACCGATCCCGCCCTGGGCCAGACGCAGAGCGGGGGCAGCAGAGGGTATTTTGGGTGAACGGCTCCAAGAGCGCGAGCAACGCTGGCGCGGGAGTCGTTTATCGCGATGACGAGATGTCGGAGCTGTGGAACGCGCACGCTATCCATCTGCATCAGTGCCAGGCCGAGTCCAGGTGCCAGCCAAGGGTCGGGTCCGGGGACGCTGAGCTGATCGCCATATCAGCAGCGCTGGATCTTGCGATGAAAAAGAGCACATATCAGAAGCAAATTGTGATTTTCACCGACTCGCAAGAGTCCCTCACCACCATCCGCGACTGCAGGCATCGCAGCCTGTATCCCTGGTCGCTGACCCGCTGTCACGAAAATCCTCACGAGAGTCGAAACCCTCGAGCAGCTCGGTGCTCCTGTTTTTCTGCGCTGGGTGCCAGGCCACGACGGTGTTCCGGGCAACGTGATGGCAGACAGGGTTGCGAAATACGCCGCCCAGAACGGCAGCAGAGATATCCCGAGCCCGTGTGGGATGGACCGATTGACATCAGATTTTGTCATCGATGACAGGTGGATAAAATGAGATTCCATGCATGAAGACACTGCATAGATAGGTGTGTCGATCCGGCTGTTGTTGATCAGTGAAGTTGTCTGGTGAAGAGAGGGCGGTCCCCCGCCTCTGGCATGTGACTCTTGCAACCCTAACTCTTCCCTGCTGTTGTTTCTTCAGCGTCTAGTTTTCTTTCGATTCATTCCACTTTATCCTCACATGAGTCTCCCAGTACTCTGTCTTCAAACATTTCTCATCTCTCCATGTTCTGCAAGGATCCACGCGGTCCGGTGTCGGAAGCACCATCTGTCAGCACTACTCACACACCCTGGTCGCTCGTCAGCCCGAGTCCGCGCGTTCTCATGAGTCATGACAGAAGTCTCTTCTCTTATCCCCCTCACTTCCCCATGTGTTACAAACCCCCTTCTCTTGTCTGCACTTGATCTGAATCTGTGAGATCAATCGCTCCTCATAGCGACTTCATCGTCGAGATCACTACCGCTTGTCGAACGCCAGTATGGCCCCCGCATCTGCACGTCCATTCCCGCCCCCTCCTGTGGATACACTCGGTAACGAACCACTTCTCACGGCACTTTTGTCTGCTCAGTTTTGTACATAATAGCAACGAGAGTACTCCATTCCTGCTAACCGAGTATTCTTCATTACCTTAGACTGGAACAATGCTGGGTTCAAAGTTCACGAAGGTAGCTAGCACATCAACACTCGCAAGATAAACCTCTCCACGTTCACACTCCATACTCTCCCAGACCATACTACATGTACTGACAGCCACAGTAAACGGGCACATCGAAGCCCACTTCTCCCCCAGCGCAGGCGGCTGGTCGGAACCCAAATTCGTCGCCTCGCCCTACATCCGCATCCACGGCCTCTCTCCCAGCCTCAACTACGGCCAACAAGCCTTCGAGGGCCTCAAAGCCTTCCGCCACGTCTCCAGCAACAGAATCACCCTCTTCCGCCCAGACCGGCACGCAGCGCGCTTCAAACACTCCGCAGAGACCGTCTCAATCCCACCCGTCCCAGAAGACCTCTTCATCCAATGCGTGAAACTCGCCGTGGCCGTGAACGCAGAATACGCCCCCCCTGCCAACCCATCGACATCTGAAGGAGGAACCTGGGCATTATACATCCGCCCGCTCCTCTTCTCCCCCTCGCCCCATCTCGCCCTGAGCCCTCCCCAAGAATACACATTCGCCGTCTTCGTGACCCCCACATCTGTCTACCACGGCGTAAAGGCCTTAGACGCCTTAATCCTCGAAGACCTGGACCGCGCCGCGCCCCGGGGCACAGGCTCCGCCAAAGTAGGGGGAAACTACGCTCCCGTGATGCGACACAGCGAACGCGCGCGCGCAGCGCAGGAAGGGTTCGGAATCACGCTGCACCTCGACAGCGCGACGCGGAGCGAGGTCGAGGAGTTCTCTACCTCCGCATTTATCGGCGTCCGTAAGAACGCAACCAACCCCGGAGCAGTGACGTTGGTAATACCAGACAGCACCAACGTCCTCGACTCCGTGACCGCCTCATCAGTCTGCACAATCGCAGAGCACATCCTGGGCTACAAAATCGAGAAACGCCGCATCCCCTACTCGGAGATCCGCGACTTCGACGAGGTCCTTGCGGCGGGGACGGCGGCGGCGTTGGTGCCCATCCGGAGCATCACGATGGAATCCAGAAACGACAAATTCAGTTTCACTGTCAGTGAAGACGAGGAAGGGGGTGGACCCGTGTGCGCGCAGCTGCTGCAGCTCCTGCAGGGGATCCAGACGGGGACGGTCGAGGACCGGTTCGGGTGGGTGGTGGATGTGGAGGCGCCGCCGGTGGGGTTTACGGAGGGTGCTTAGGTATTTATTAACCACGTAACTTAAGCTATATATATAGGGGAGGGCAATGCTGTCTTGATACAGATGGATAGATAGTACATGCTCAAGTCTGTACCACGAGATATGATGCCAAATAAATTGACGACGGGACGGAAATAGACCGTGAAAATTGATGGATGATGAATTAGAATTTGCAACAGCAAGTCATGGATTTTTTATTCTCTTCTAAGTGCACCTTTTATCTTTTTTTCATTTTTTTTTCTCTGGGTGCAAAACAATTCTCACTCTTGCTCATTCTACACATCAACACCAAGCTGATTAAATTCAATTTCATTCAAACAGTCGACAGACCACCGCAGTCAAAGCAAGGCGGTGCACAGGACTGTGTACTGTGTACTGTGTACACGAGCAGGTTGCACCAGTAGCATAGCAGACACAGCATGATATAAATGTGAACATGGTCATGGTCATGGTCATGGTCAAATTAAGGTACACGAGTAGATAGATAAACACAAGGGCCGAAGGCCGAAATGGATTCAATGACTCGCTCCCTGACTGACTGACTAGTTCGTCATGCTAACATCCTTCACATTAATTATCCTCGACAGGATCAAGGTCTCTTTCTTCATCTCCTTCATCTCCTTCATCTCAGCAAGCAGGTAGGGTACATACAAGACGACCCGAAGCGAGAGATTTTTTGTTCCCAACAGCAGACAAGAAACGAAGAAGGAAAAGAACAGTACAAGAAGAAAGAAAGGGAGAAGAGAATCAACACAGAGCGCTAGCTATAACATCACAATCACAGCAGGTGCAAAATGTCTGTACCTTGCATGGGTATGCATTGGTTGGGTACAGGTAAGCCCCAACTTCCAAAGAATGAATCAAAAACATAACAGGACAAGAATAACAACAACTTCTGCCGCTCAAGCAAACTTCATCGCATCACATACATCGGCCAGTATTAACCAATCAACCGATCGACCGACCGACCGATCTACCTCCCCACCCGACTCAACACCCTCGGCCGCGGCCTCGAGATCTTCTTCTCCGTCCCAGTCGGCAGAATATCCCCGCGCTCCGCATCACTCGGGCCCGTCTCCCCACTCTCGCTCTCACTCTCGCTGTCGCTGTCCTCGGAGCTACTCTCCGAGTCGCTGCTCGGCGGATCGTAGACCTCCTTGCGCGGGGGCTTGACGGGTTGAGGATTAGCCTTGGCGGCGGCTGCTTTCCGCTGGACGCGCTCGGCCAGCTCCGTGCGCTGCTCCTCGAGCATGCTCTTGAGAGTAGCACGGTCGGCGCGGGATAGCTTGTTGATGCCGCTGATGCCGTTCAGGCCGTTCTGGGAAGAGGACTTGAATCCGGGCTGCGGCTGGAAGGAGGAGAAGGCGAAGGAAGAAGGCTTCGTCAGGCTGTTGCCGGTGATCTGGCTGAGGGGAGTTCCGGTTCTGCTGGCTGGGCCATTGTCTTTCTTCGGCTGAGACGATGCGGGGATGTTGTTCGGTTTCTTTCGGAGCAATTCATCCATTCCGTCGTCAGAGTCGTCCTCGCTTTCAGACTCGGAAGAGGACGACTCGCTATCGGATGCAGGCTTTGCTTCCTGCTTCTGTGGAGAGGGGCGGCCGGGCGAGGATGCAGTGCGGGCCACAGAGGGCGATCTCACGCGTTCGAGCATTTTTGCCTTGGTGATTTCAGGAGCATCCTCCTCAGATGATGATGCCTTGTCGGTGGCGTCCTCGGAGGGCGTGCCCTCGGATGTCTTGTCTTGCGACGCTTGATCGGACTCGGTCATCGGCTCAGTGGACTCCTCGTCTGAAGACTCTTCGATCCGCGTGATGTTCCGCACAGCAGTTGTGGTCTTCCTCTTGGGCTCTGATGATTCCTGGCTCCGTGTGGTCCGCGTAGCGGTGGCAGACTTTGATGATGTGCTGTTTCTCTTAGGTTCCTGATCTGAAGAGTCATCGATCATGATGGTATCCTGTACATCTGTAGCAGCCTGTTTAGGCGATGGACTCTTTCTCCCAGGCTCTGAAGACTTGTCCTCTGTCGTATTTTCTACAGTTGTTGCAGGCTCGTTCGGTGAGTCACTCTTTCTCTTAGTCTCCTCAGACGAACGGACCTTCTCAGTTGAAGGCAAAAGGCCATCATCCGACGCCAGCGACGGCTGCGGGACTCCGTTCACCTCTGGTGAAGCCTGATCCGACTTCGCAGCCTCAGGCGTAGCTGTAGTTTGTTCTGTCTCTGTAGCAGCGCTAGAGGCTTTCTTTGAGTCCTTGCCATTCGACGAAGGAGCCTTTTCAGAGGCCTTCTCCGAAGTCATTTTCTCCGGAGCCTTCTTCTCGGACGCCTTTTTCTCAGAGCCCTGTTGCTCTTCAGGCTTTTTCTGAGCAGACTTCTTAGAAGATTTGTTCTGAGAGGTTTGCTCTTCAACTTCAGCGGCCTTTCTCTCAGCAGCCTCTTCCTGAGGCGCAGAGACAGAGGCAGCCTTAATTTTATCCTCCATCTCTGCAATGAGTTTCCTCTTGCTCGCGAGCTTCGGCCGCAGTCTGTTGGCGCGACGTACGTCGTCCTTCTTGCCGGTCCTCTCCAACTCCATGATCTCCTCCCAGGTGAAATACGCATCGGTAAGGAGACGGAGATATTCAGGATCCGCATTCTCCTTCTTTGCCTTCTCGATCTTCTCATTGAACTCTCGCTTCTCCTCCTCGATCTTCCGCTCCTTTTCCTGCACCTTCTGTGCAGCCTCATTCATGTACTGCTCAAGACGTTCCTTGGGGACATTTGTCGGGAAGACCATAGTGCCCATCGGGCGCGCGGAGTCTGGAGTCGACGCAGGAATGGACGAAGGTGTAGACTTTGAGGCTTTAGAGCCGTTTCTAGGCGTAGACTGGGCAGGCAGTGCCGTCGGCGTAGCGACAGTGGCCTCCTCTGCGAAAGATACGGAGCGGCGTTCCTGATGTCTGTCGAACGGTGAGTCCCTATTCCGGATTGCAGGTGGAAGTCTCTTGAGCTGCTCGAGTCCTTGGGTCTGGGCTGTGGGAGTAGCATCATTTTCATTGCTGGAAGTCTGATCCCGCGCGCTGCTGGGAAAGAGTGGCGTGGTTAAAACAGGATTCTGGTCGTTCTCACTGCGCTTTGCAGAGTGCTGGGGTGAGTCCAGCATGACCGGCTGCTTCCGGGGCGGGCTCTTTGTAATCCCTAGGCCCAGGCCAAGCTTAAGGGCATCTCCGGATTTCTCGCCGAAACTGAGGCGTCTTTGAGGGCCTGAGTACGAGGGTGCTCTCTCACGTCTTCGTAGTGGTGACGGGCTAGCAACCTGGGTCTCAGCAGTAGAAGGCAGCGGCTCCTCAGTAGACGGCAACGGCTCAGCAGTAGATGTCTCGGGCTCAGCAGTAACAGTCTCCGGCTCAGTAGTAGAATCCTTCCGCTCAGCACCCTTCGCCTTGGCCCGGTCTCTACTCTTCGACCTGCCTGCGGAGGGACTGCTGGAAAGCTCCAGACGAGGCTCCTTCTTCGGTGGAAGTTGCTCGCTGCTCTTCTTTCTCTTGCGGGTCGCAGCGGTCAGGAACTGGTCGTGCCAGGAGCGGTCAGCCGCGGTATCGCTGACAACAATGGCAGGAGAGTCGCGTGCAAGGGACGGCTCTTTTTGTGACTGCGGACGTGGGGGTTCAGGCTCGACATCAGTCATCTCGACATCCTGGCCACTCTTGTTCGGTTCTGGTGGAGGTTCCGAAGTAGCAGACGGCTGCTTCTTCCCCTTTGACTGCTTCCCCGCCTTTGAGAGGGAATTGCGCCGCTTCTTCGACTTTGCTACAGACTTGGGCCGCTCCTCCTCTGATGGCGTCTCAAGTTGCTTCTCTTCCTTTGAGGGAAACTTGAGTTGCTTATCTGCGTCCGATGGGGGTTCTGGTCGCTGCCGCTTCGATAGAGTCTCAGGCTCATTCTCCTCCTCTGACCAAGGCACTGCTTGCTTCTCGCCCTTGGGCAAAGATTCGACTGGCCTTCCACCCTCTGAAAGAGATTCAGCTTGCTTCTTTCCATCTGACAGGCGCGTCCGCTGCTCCTCCTCTGGTAGAGCGGTAGACCTCGATCGGGATCGAGATTCCGACACTGACTGAGCCCTGGCGATTCCGGATTCCTTGGACAGCCGTCTAGCCTTCGACGGCGGGGGCGCCGGTGTGGGGGAGCCGCCCAATTCCTGACTCGCCGTTCGTTTCGTCTGCGGCTGCGGTGTCGCGGCGACCTCATTCTCCTGCGAATCGTGAACCACGACGGGAGTAATCTCACGGCCCCAGTTAGGCGGCGCCAGCATGTCCTCGTCTCTCTCAACCGAGCGGACCGGGACATCTCTGTGCGGCGGGGCTCCCTTGAACACGCCAACACCACCTTTCACATCATATGGCTCGTTCGAGAAGGAGAGCCGGGGTTCCTCCTCGATCGTGGGAAACTTGGTGACAGGCGGCTTGGCCCGCTCCTCGGCCTGCTTCCTGCGCTCGTACTCCTGCGCGGCGGCATCCCAGTCCTGGACGACGGAGGAGAAGCGCGCGGGGGCGTAGGGAGCGGGCTTCTGTACGACGCGGACGGTGGCACGCTGGTCGAGGCCGTCGCGGAGGGCCTTGCCATTGTCGACGAAGACATCGGCGACGGTCAGATCGGCGTCAAGGTCGTCGTCGTGCTGGTCGTCCAGGAGCTTCTTGATCTCGAGGGGTCTGCGCCGTTAGTCGACAAAAAACGGCCCCGTTCGAAAACTCCAGGTTGAAGACTTACTCAGCATCCGGCCTCAGTTTCTTCCACTTCTCCTGGATCATGCCCGCCAGCCCACCGAGTGTGACCTCCTCCGGGTTCCGCAGCACGAGAAGGAAGGTGGCCGGCTTCGCCGCCGACGCGTCTGCATCGTCCTTGCGGTCCCCGAGGATGGAGCGGAGAAAGGTCGAGGAGGTGGAGGGGAGCTGTTCCCGGGGGAGGACCTTGACGGTGAGGCGCAGGAACACCATGGTGGGCGATGGATCAATTGAGGAGCAGCTCCGAGTCGGTCAGTGAGGCCTGAAGAGGGGCATCGCCGGTGGGAATGTCACTTTGCGTCGGAGCGGTAGCGCTCGTCGATCGGGTGTGGGATGGAGGAGATGTCAGTACGGAGAGGCGTAGAAGGCCACGATAGGCAAGACGGACGTGTTCGAGGTGAGCCAGCGGGCTCTCTCCGGAGCGTAACACCAGACCGGCCGCGCGCAGAGTGAATGCTGGGGATGGAGGTGAAGACGAGATGAGGCCGCACGAACTCTCCGCCGACGCGCCACGCGCCCGCGCCGCTTCTGATTGGCGCGCGCCAACTCCTCCAGGAGCTGTTCTCCAAAGCATCCAGGACCGACGTCCTCCAACAACAGCTGAGGGGCCGGAAGGATACCAGCTGATGCTCAGCGGCGAAGATGTTTTGGCCATCCGGTTTTGTCTCCAATGATGCAACTTCCCCTTGAAATGTATACGTGTCGAATCCAACCATCTCCACGACCAGTATCAAAAGCCTGCCGCTGGCCGTAGGGGCGAACGAACAGGGCTTCAGGCAAGACTCGGAGTTCTTCTGGACAGGACTTGAGATGAAAGGTTACCGCACGCTGACATGTCACATGATTGATCTGCCTGGGTCCTCAGGGGGATAGAGACAGGTCCTCTGTTGGGAGCACACCTCGCCGTCCCCTCTCATCTTGCATGTCACCATGTCTTGCTGGAAGTCACAGAGAATACCGGGGTGACCTGCTCCGCCCCAGCCCGTCGCAATCATCCCGAACTTTTGCTCGTTCCCAGCGGATATGGCGTTCACTGCCTTCTTCCGCGCGCTCTACGACCCAGTTCCCCAGTCCTGCAGTAACACCCGTACGCTTCTGCATAATACCCCTTCGATTCCCGACTCTTCGAGCATTATTGAAACTGTGGATGATACCACGTTGTTTTTGGAAGGATACTCGCAATGGAAGATTGACTCCCCAGCCAGCTTGACCTCCCATCTACAAAGAGGTCGCGCCCCCAACAAGTCCAGGTCGGAGTAGCCAATCCGGCCTTCGGCCGTGTTTCGAATGAGTTCTTGCCGGACTGGGCCGGCTTCGAAGCCCTGCCAGAGACCAGGCCAGTGGGCAACTATCTCTGCGCATTCATCTTGGGCTGGTCGTACATTCTCTCTGCTCGTCTTCTCGAACTCCGCAGAAAGACAGACAACGACAAGATTCTCTATACCGATCAGCAGGCCACATTGCATGGCTCTGATCAGGCTCTGTCCCACAATCACTTTTAATACCCATCGGCAACGCGGACCCGGCTGAGTGCTGGCTCTCAGACTCTCTCGTTGAACCTCTGTTCCAGTCTAACTGGTGCCTCCTCTAATACAATAGGTAATAAAATTAGCCGTGTTAAATAAATACCACCGAGCTCGTCTCTATGTTGTAAATTTATGCAAAAAAAACTATGCCAGCGGGCACTTACAACAATCGAAACTTAGCGGGTTCGTATGTGTACTTCTTTTGCGCTCGTACGGCGTCCCATTTCTCCTGCGACTCCACCAGCAACGGCTCGTCCAGATAGATCATCTGTGTGACCAGGAGGCAGATCTCGCCCATAGTTTGAAACCGGGGGGGGGGGCTTGAAAGACGAACGAATGGATCTGCGTGATAGTCGGTAGCATTCTTTCGCATTCATTTTTTTTATTTATTTAATTATTTATTTTTTTTTTCAAAAAGGAGAAGCTCACCGCACACCCAACCCTCCACAGATCACCCCTCTGATCAAACCTCTCCATGGAGATCGTCTCCGGCGCCTGCAAGGCCGCCGGCTGCGCGAGTCTCTCCGGCTCATCGCCGTGACGAAAAGACTCTCCAAAGCTGATCTCGAGATCCTCGTCGTCTTCATCGACGCAATCATCCCAGGTCGCCGACTTGACCAGCTGTCTAGGTAAGCCTCGATATAACGGCTTGCCATCCAGTCGGACCACTCCCTTATCTGCCGTCATGATATACCTTGATGGCAAGAAACACATCGGTGCTTTCTGCCTTGGACAGACCGATATCAGCATGCATCATAACCGAGAACAAAAAAACACTCTCACATCCGGTTTGGTTCGACAGACGACGATACGCCGCACCTTCTATCCCTCGCAAGCAAGCCACATGGTGGAGGTGGAACACCCCCCAAACCCGAGCTTGTGATGTATCTGTATCTCGTAGCGGCCGTCTTTGAATGAGCGTGTCGTCGAGGCAGACGGGGTGGTATCCACCGGGTTTGTATCTGTACATGTACAACTTCTCCCCTCCGCGTAGAGGAGGTTCGATGGGCGATAGACGTCCAAGTAGTCATCCATGCCCGCAATGGGATGTGGGTGCGTACAGTAGTGAGTGAGTACAGCACAGCAGCAGGATGAGATGAGACTGCTCCGGGTGCAGGAAGGCAGAAAGGAAAGGAGGAAAAGGGCGCAGATGATGCTAAGCAGAGCAGTCGACTTCGGTGATGTGTCAGGCATTAGATATACTATATTTATACATTCCCGCCATCGTAGCACCTACCGTGAACCATCAAATCATAATGTTAATATGGACTAACATATCTCCCTGTTATATATATATATATATATATATACACCTGAAGATCACAACCATGTCGTACCAAGAGAATTGCCGTACTCAAAAAAAAAAACATATACCTTAATAAAAAATTACACACATAAGGCAGTTTATAAATGTTACAATTTTGCCCTATCTCTCTCTGTTCATCTGTAAATAAACACATCTGCCAAAAGCTCCTCGTTTAGTCCACAGAAAATGTTTCTAAAAAATGGCATATTAAATAGATGGATAGATTAAGAATTAGACTTGACCTTTCACTTTCACACAGGACACAATATACTAGATTTTGCAGTCATTCAGCGACTACTTATCAGATAAATCAAAAAGGTTACCACTCAACCACGAACAAAGAGGCCAAGGACACTCACCAATTACAATCAGATACTGGGATTTTGGTAGTATTCCGAGCCTGACTACAGAACAATATTAAGTGAGGACAAAGCTTCATCTCTCTCGCGCGCGCTCCTTTTTATGTCTATTTCGCCCGGTCGCAGCTTAGAATTTTCAAATTGCTTTTATATTAACCTAGTAAGTAACTATATGATCAATCAATCCAGTTCCAGCATCTCTCTCCCCAAACCGATCTCCACAACACCTGATGCTCACTACAACAGGTACACGTACAGCCAAGCTACACCGGCAACTTGATGACGACCTTCTTCGCCGACACCCCCCTGCGCTGGATATCGATGCCCTCCTGGACCTTGTCCAGCCCCTCGCCGACGACCAGCGGCTCGGGCTTCGGCTGGAGCTTGCCCTCGGCGAGGGCGCGCGGGACGAACTCGCGCCAGAGCGTGGCGGCGACGTGCGTGTGTTTTGTTGCGATGGTTGCAGCAAAGACTGTCCCGGTTGGTTGTCAGTAAGCCGATCCATCCTACGGATGTATATAGATGGATACATACCAGCCCTCGCCTCGACCCCACTCGGCACATCCCCCGAGGGCGTCAATGTGCTGACGACCCGTCCGCCGCCCAGCCGCTGGAGGATGAGCGCCCACTCGGCGCTCGTGCCCACGGCGTCGAAGGCGCCGGCGAACGTGCCCCTGCCCTCCGTCTCCGTCTCCCCGTCCGCAACACCGACGTCTCTCGCCCCGCCGCCCCCGCCCATCGGCGCCGCTCCGCCCCGATTCGTGACCGTAACACCTGCCCGCCCGCCCGCGGCCCCCGCCCCGCCGCCGCCGCCGCCGCGGCACCGATCGACCGCGGCCACGACCTCGGCCATGACGTGCGGGGACTTGTAGTCCACGACCTCCGTCGCGCCGAGCGACTTGACAAACTCAAAGTTCCTCGCGGACGAAGTCGCGACGACGCGGACGTCCGGCGAGGAGAGGACAGCAAGCTGCACGGCCGCAGCGCCGACGGCGGACGCGGCTCCCCAGACGAGGATCGTCCGCGTCTTGCCCGTCCCGGGATTCGCCGGGCCCGGCGGTCCCCGCGGGGCCGAAGGGAGCTCCAGCGCGAGCATCTCGGGCTGGAAGAGGCCCGCCGCGGCGGTGGACACCGCCAGCGGCAGCACAACGGCCTGCTCGAACGGCAGCTCAGGCGGGATCGGCGCGGTCAGGACCTCCTCGACGAGGGTGTACCGCTGGAACCCGCCCTGGGCGGGATCGTCCCTGGGCAGGCCCAGCGGGTATGCGATGACGCGGTCGCCCTTGGAGAAGCGGTTGTCGGCCCTCTCCCCGACTTCCACAACCTCGCCCGCGACGTCCTCGCCCAGGATGTTGGGGTAGACCTGCAGGAAGGTGCCGTTGTCCTGGACGCGCCAGTCGACGGGGTTGACGGCGACGGCGTGGTTCTTGATGACGAGCTGCCCCCGGCCCGGTTTGGGGTAGGGGGCGGCGGAGACCTGGAGCGGGCGCTGGCGGGGGGCGGTGATCCAGGCGGCTTCGTTCTGGGGCTCGGTCTGGCTGGTTGTCCACGAGGGGGACTGGTTCTGGGGGTCTGTCATGTTGTTGTCTTCTTCTTTCTCGTCGAGTGGAGGATCTCTATCTGTATAGGTGGGTTAGGTAGTACCTAATCTATGTTGGAACAGACATGGAAAATATACCCCGCAGACAGAGACAGAGGTAGAGAAAGCGACAAGGGAAGAAGAAGAAGACCAACAGACGCGGATGAACATACACTTTCCGAGTGCAACTCTCGGAAGTAGATAGATGTATGGGTATGCAATGGTATGATATCATAGGGATATGAACCTGGTGGCCATGGGGTGATGACGTGATGCCCCCAACATCACTTGCTACCTCCGTGGAAGTAGTAAGGTTTCATCTCGGCGACAGGGGAGTTGCTATGCCATATTCCATGCCGGGCTATATACTGTACTATACCGTTCTAGATCACCGCTGGCATGAAATGGCTGTCATTGCGACAGGATAGTCGAACAGAGCAGAAAAAAATAGAATAGAAGGAGCGCGCGCCGATCCAATTTCATGGATACACAAGTCTGTTTATCAGAATTTAATATACTTCCCTGCCCACTCTTCGATGGAGAGAGAAGAGAGGGAGAGAGAGAGCGATGCAAAATGAACGAATTGATACATACTAGGTCTATTATCCATCTACCACGGTAAGCAACAGTACCTTACAGAGGTAGATCATATGTCCCGCAGCCCACACTATACGAGCAGCCTTCCAAGATCTGGGCCTATCTCTTTCAGCATTAATCACATCTGTCTCAGATAGGTAAGGACACTCTAGGCAATCTCAGTTCACATCAGAATAAGATCTTCCCAAGAATCCTGTATACATAGAAATGGATATAATCGGGGGCTTTTTAGCAGTTAGTCACGCATAGACTGCCAGGTATGTTGGGATTTATCAAGTCAACTGACAGAAGACAAAATACTCCATTTTTTCCCTTGAATGCCGCCTTGGAAGCCTTTTCCGAATTCTTTTGTTGACCAAAAAATACCACTCGACTACAAAAAGAGGCCAAGGCCACTAGTTGCAGTCAATACTGGTATTTTGGCTGTCTGACATCTTTCTTTCTTAACAATTAGAATGTTACTTTTAGTCGTGTGCTTCAGATCACATAGTACCCTTCTCTCCTCTTATATAAATAATATTAGTACTACTGGAGCATTCCGCCGGGCAAAAACTAAAGTCCTCTGGAACAGCGCGGGAGACTGACTAATATTAACTGTCGGGCATATACCTACCTACCTACTTCCCTCCCTCCCTGTCTCTCCTTTGATGCTGTTGCCATCCTTCATTCTTTTCATCGAGTCATTTCTTACATCTCCCTCTCTCTCCGTGCATATTCTTCTTTAGGAAGGCGATTCAACAGGTTGTCACTAGGTATATATGCCAGGCCCAGATAATAATAATAATAATAATAATAATCCTCAAAGCCTGCCTTCCTTCCTTCCTTCCTTCCCTCTCTGATTATTGTGATCTTCATGTATACAATAACACACCAGATCCATTGATATATTCTTTCCGAATCTAATGATTATCTGGCGCCATCCCTTATCCGAGAGGCTCCTGTTCTCTCAGCCAGCCTCTCTTTCTCTCTCTCTGCACAGAGGCCCAAAAAAAGATTGCAGCGGTTTAGTGCTAGTAACATCGTCTCTTCAGCTAGTCCTGCCTGTGCCTTCAGAACCAAAATCAACCACCATTGTCCAGTTCCCCTCTGACAAAGATGGTAAAAGTTGACGTATTCCAAGAAGCCCTCTTTACAGGAGGCGAGGCAAACAGATAAGAAAAGAAGGGGGAGCAGTGAGATGAGGAATTCAACCGCAGAGTAGCTTTTGTGAATGAAATATAAAATACAAAAATAAATTGACAAATCCCTTTCCTAACACCAAACGCGCAATAAAGCAACAAAGGAAAAAAAGTTTGATCAATGTCAATGAATACTGGAGATTCGGATTTTTTTTTCTTCTATAAAAATAAAACACAAATGTTTTCAAGTTTCTAGCGAAGCTGAGTCTGATCATCGACACCAAACACACATCACCAACTCACCAACCTCCTAAACTACAGCCAGACACAGACAGCCAGCCAGACAGCAACACACACAGAGAGAAAACAGACAGCAAGATCATCGCATACACCTCGTACTACTCATATCTCATAGTCGTCGTACAGCCATCACAATCGCAATCACATTCACACTCACAGTAACAGCCAAAAACACAAGACCAGACCAGACAGAACAAACAACACAGCACAACGCAACTCGACCGGTACCGTATCCGCCAAACCTATCCGTGCCAAGCAACAAAACATCACCACCAATCTCTAGTCAGGCGGCGTAAAATACCGCCGGAACCGCTCCGTCTTGGTCAGCTCCAGCTCGACGACAACCCAATGGCACGCCATCAGCAGGCCCGGAAACCGCACGGTCCAGAAATTGAGGTACCCCTCGGGCAGGCCGCCGATGTGCGCCTTGAGGTGCTCGGGCATGTCGTTGTAGTGGTTGCGCTTGTTGCGCAGGGCGCGCAGCAGGTCCAGCATCTTGGAGCCCGTGTACTTGCGCTGCTTGCCCAGGCTGTCCCTGAAGTCCTTGGGCAGCGCCCTGAGGAAGTCCATCTCGGGGCCCATGACACGCAGCGCGACCGACTCGAGGCGGCAGAGGGCCGGCGACGGCGGGTCGCGCGGCTCGAACTCGAAGTGGTCCGACACGTCGCAGAGGAAGCTGAGGCGCTCCGCGGGAGACCAGAAGAAGGGGTGCATCAGGACGGTGGTGGCGTCGGGGCTGTCATCGTTAGCAGGGGCAGAAAGCACACACGGAAAAGGGGGGGGGGAGAGAAGACGTACCGCTTCCTCGGATCCAACGACAGCATCGAGCGGATCAGATCGTCCGCCTCGTACGCGTACTCGCCCAGCCGCTGCAGCTCCTCCAGGTTGTGGTTCCCCTTGACGATGTTGGCCTCGCGCATGAACTTGCCGTTCTTGTCGAAGGGGTGCCCGCCGCGCGTGAGGACGTAGTAGAAGACGCAGCCCAGCGAGAAGATGTCGATCGCGCGCGTCGCCCGGCGGTTCGTCTGCGGGTCGACCACCGCGGGCTCCGACGAGTCCGTGTTCTGCGACTCGGTCGTCGCGCCCACGGCCACCGTCGCCGCCGGCTGGTTGCGGATCTGGTCGTCGTCGACGAGCAGCTCGGGCGCGCGCCAGCCCGACGTGCCGGCCGCGTGCGCGGTCGTCGCGCGGAACGAGCTCTGGTTGTCCTCGAGCTTCTTGCACAGGCCAAAGTCGGAGATGAGCAGGCGCAGGTGGTTGTTCGAGCCGGTGCGCCCGCGCGGCGCGGCCACCAGGATGTTCTGCGGCTTCAGGTCGCGGTGCACGATCTTGAGCGAGTGCAGGTAGCGCACGCCGGCGGTGATCTGGCGCAGGATGTCCGGCACGTTGAGGCCACCGCCGACGAGCTGCGGGTAGTCCTGCGGCCGCTCGATGACGTCCTGCAGCGACGCCGGGCACAGCTCCAGCGCGATGTACAGGAAGCCGGCCGCCTGCTCGCGGCAGAAGTAGCGGATGACGTTGTTGTGGTCGTCGCTCTCCTGCAGCAGGCCCACCTCGTGCGACGCGATGTCGTAGAACTCCATCAGCATGCGCTTGACGGCCACGTCGCGGCCGTCGAAGGAGCCCTTGTAGACGACCGTGCCGTGGCTGCCGTGCCCGAGCACCGTGTCGGTGTAGACCCGGAGCTGGCCGATGCGGATGGTGCCGTCGGCCTCGACGATCTCGTTGGACACGGTGCGCGTCAACTGCGGCTGGACAACGCCCTGATCAGCCTGGTCCTTCTTGTCAGGCTTCCGTCCGCGCTTGTGGGCCTGTCCGCCACGGCGGCCCCGGCGGGCCTTCTTCTTCTTCTCCGGGCTCTGCAGCACCGGCTCCTCGCCGCCCTCCTCGTCGCCCTCGGGGCCGCGGGAGGGCTCGCGGATCCGCACCACCCGTGGGGTGGCATCGGCGGCGGTCTCTGGGGCCGGGGCGGGAGGAGTCGAGTCCCTCCGCGGGCGGGGGGTTGCCTCGCCGTTCTGCTCGGGCGGGACTTGGACTTCAACGGCTGTATTCCGGACCGAGGCCGCCGGACTCGTATCTTTTTCCAGAGCAGCCACAGGCGTCGACGGCGCGGGCAGCGGCTGCCCGTACGGGGCGATGATGTTCTTCAGGTCGAGTTTCTGCCGCAGCAGCTCCTGCAATGTACCGGAATTGAAGTAGACAAACGTGCCGACGAACAGGATCACCAAGGTCACAAAGATGTCGACCGCCTTGTCCCAGCCCCTGCGCATGACGACGCTGCTGTGCGGGACGGAGATGGCCGGCGGAACCGCCGCCGCCGCCGCCGCCTCGGACGGGGTCCGCATCAGATCCCGCGGGGTGTCATTGCCGTTGACGTTGTGGTTGTTGGAGGAGGTCATCATCGACGGGCCCGACGAGATGCTGGGGATGGTGCGGCGCACGCTGCGGGGCTCGTTCAGCGAGTGCACGCCCGCCAGCGCGTCCTTCTGCTGCGCCAGGTCGAGGCTCATCAGCGGCTGTCCGTCGCGGAAGTAGTCCTTCTCGTAGCACTGGGCCATGGGGGCGCGGCCCGTGACGAGCGGGTACGTCTTCTCCGACATGGCGTACCAGCCGCCGCTCTCGGTGCAGTCGACGAAGACGCGCGAGTCGTCGAGGGAGCCGTAGTCCGGGTCCGGGGGGTCGAGCGGCTGCGACAGCAGCACCAGCGGCGTCGGCGCGTCCGGGTCCTCGACGTTGATGGGGCGGGCCACGTCGAAGACGCGCACGACGGGGGACGAGAAGCGCTGCGTGTACCGGGGCCGTTCCATGCGCGAGTGGTCGAAGCCCAGCACGACGCCGTCGTGCATGCTGTAGATGTGGCTCTGGTCCATGGTCTGGTAGTACTGGCTCTGGAGGTCCATGTCGCGGTTGTTGCCGGCCCACTCGGAGTACTTGATGGTGCAGATGGGCTCGCCGGTCTCGGTGTTCTGGATGGCGACTGCGTACTCGATGCGGCCGAGCGTGAGCGTGCCGGACGACTCGCACGGCTCCTCCCCCGCTTCCTCGCTGCTGCCCTCGTCCACCCTGCGGCAGCTCTGCTCGGGCGTGAGGGGCCCGCGGGAGCTGAAGACGCGCAGGACGGTCCCGGTGCGCGCGTCGACGGTGTACAGGGTGGTCTCCTTGCGGGCGGTGTAGGTGACGGCGGGGTCGGTGCCCGCGTAGGGGGTCTGGTCGACGAGATCCTTGACGGTCAGGCCGAGCTTCTGCAGCCCCGCGTTGGGGCCCGGGCTGTAGATGTAGAGGCTGCCGTCGCGGCTGGGCTCGACGATCCAGAGGAAGTCGTCCTCGGGCTGGTGGTCCCCGGCGAGGTCGGAGCGGTTCTGGCGGTGGTAGATGGTCTCGACCATGGGCCCGCTGGGCAGCTCGAGGGCCCAGCGGGGGGCGCCGGTCTTGCGGTCGCGCGCGTGAAGGGTCCCGTCGACGGTCGCCAGGAGGACAAAGTCCTCGACCTCCCAGTCCTGCAGAGACCGCGCTTGCAGCTGCGGAGCCAGGCCAGCGGAGGGGCTGGGCTGGGCAGGACGGGCTCGAACGGCGCGGCCGGAGCCCGCCAGAGCCCGAGTGGCCAGGGCGCTCGCATCGTTGGAGTTCTTCACGTTGACGTCGGGGTTCGTATCGCGGAGGGGGGCATCGTGTCGGGGGGCATCGCGTGCCGTCGGGGCCAGGGGCCGGGAGACGCTGGAGGAGGAGAGGTCAAGCAGCTGCTGCGGAGCCGCGAGGAGCGGGAGGAGCACGAGGACGGCGCCGGGCAGCCGCCAGCGCATGGTGAGTTCGATGGTGGAGGGCTCGGGGTCGTGACGCTGGTGTCGAGGGAGTCGTGGGTGGCATCAGGAGGGAGGATGGGGAGGGGGCGGGAGAGGGAGAGGGGGGGAAAGAGAGAGGCGGAGAGGGGACAGAGATCTAGTAGACGGAGGCCATGATGGCAGCATCTACCGGAGACACGAGCAGAGGAGCAGGAGGAAGATGGTGGAGGATGGTGGGAAGAGAGATGGTGAGGAGAGGTGGTGAGAGAGACGGTGTAGAGAGACGGGGAGACGAGACGAGGCTGCCGTCAGCACCAGGGGCTGGCACGGTCCGTCGGGGGCTCCGTGCTATCTATAGCACGGCACAAGCGCACGCACAAAAAAAAAGAAAAAAAAAGGAAAAAGACAGACCGACCGACCGACAGACAGAGAGAAGGAGAGAACAAAAGAAAGGACAGAAAGAAAGAAGAAAAAAAGAAAAGAAAGAAAAGAAAGAAAAGATCCGATCAGCTCGAGGTCTCCCGTACCGTACGTGACAGCGCCTGGTTGGCCCGTCGCAGCGGGTCCTGTATGTAACGTTACGTGTCGCGGACGCCCCGCTCCAGATAAGATCGGCTTCTAGAAGCGGGCGCGAACCCCGTTGATCAGATATCCGACATACAGCGCTCGCTCTGCCCTGGATTCTTTTGGATCTCGGGAGATCTCTCAAACCGTGTAAGAGCCCTTTCTGCTTCCTCGGAGGAAAGAAGAAAAAAAGAAAAAGAAAAAAAAAAGAAACCCTGATTAATCTATCTATAGTCATATTAGACCAACTAGACCAACAGAAGTATATATCAAGAAGCTGATTCAATACCCTTAGAGATCCGGAGTGTCTGCAAAAGAACCAACAATAGCCAAGGCAGCATCCGTCCAAGGTTGTCGGTGACGTGCACCAGGGATTCCACCGCAACCACAGGAGACAACCGACGGTCGAGGAGCAGGATCCAGCAGCCAACGAAACCCCCATATCAGTCCATCCCGAACAAGACCCGCCCAACCCAGATCAACCAGAAGAAACCCTCACGATCCACAAAGATGCCCGCGGTAGATGAGATAGATATGTACAGAAAGACAGCTCAGATGGGGTTGGAGAGACTAACTCCGCACCATCCAGGTCACCATGGCGAGCCAGCCCGTCACGAACACCACCGTCAGGATGCCGGCGCCCGCCCGGTCCGCCGTGCCGATGTGCAGGTCCAGCCCCGGGCCCTGGACGGCCGGGTTCTGCTCCAGGCCCGCGTCCGGGTCGCTTTTGCTCTTGCCGCCCGTGTCGGCCGTCAGCGGCGCCGTCTGGTGCGGCTGCAGGAAGGGCAGCATGTTGACCGCGAAGATGCTCGTCGCGCTCGCCTGCTCCTCCAGCCCCGCGTGGCCGTCCCACCCGGTCTGGTACCAGTGCCAGCCGCAGTACGTGCCGCGGCCGCCCGTGCACGTCTTCGCCGCCGCCACGGCCGAGTCGCGCAGCTTGGGCAGGATCTCGTCGGCCGTGTACGGCGCCAGCGTCGTCATGAAGGCGAACCACCCGGCCAGGAAGCCCTTGAACAGCCGCTGGTTGCGGTCGCACATGTTGTTCGGCTCGCACGCCGTCTCCGACATGATGTTGCCGCCGTACTGCTGGGGGAAGAACTCGCGGAACGTCGTCCGCAGCAGCCCGTCGATGCCTTTTTTCCACTTGTCGCCGCCGTTGGTCTGCAAGCATCAGGATCCACTGTCACGAATCAAGAGACCGGGAAGGGCATACCAGGTTGTACATGTAGGCCGCGCCGCTGAGGTACGTGCCGTAGTTGTACGTCCACTGCAGGTCGCCGTGGTCTTTGCACTGCGCGGCGATGCTGGTCGAGTCGGCGATGGTCCAGACGTCGGTCCGCAGCAGCGGCGTCGTGGCGCTCCAGTCCCAGATCTTCTCGGCCCACTCGGCGTACGTCTGGTTGTTGGTGTAGCGGGCGAGGCGCGCGGCCAGCTGGAACAGCCCGCCGTTGGAGATGGCGTTCTTGAGGCCGTAGCCGGCCTGGTAGGGGTAGATCTGCCAGCGCATGCCGCCGTTGCAGTCGGCCGCGTCCCAGCGCTCGACCTGCGTGTTGAAGACGGCCTGGGCCAGCGCGAGCCACGAGGGCTGGCCGTCCTGCTCGGGGAAGTTGAGCTCGGCGCCCGTCATGGCCGCCAGGCCCCAGAACATTTGGTCATCGTTGCCCTGGTCCGTCAGACTTCTGCTCTCGAGCCGGAAAAATGCGGAAGAGGGTGCCAGGAGAGGGGTACCAGGTAGCGCGAGTAGTTGGAGGGCATGTAGTCGTGGTTCTCGCCGGCCTGCCAGTACATGCCCTGCTGGGTGACGGGCACGTACGAGTCGTCGCCCGTGAAGTGCCAGTACCACATGAGCGTCATGAACATGGCGCCGCCCTCCCACCAGGTGTCGGGCAGCTTGCCGGGGATCTGGCCCGTCTCGTTGCCGTGGTAGTAGACCATCATGTCGTAGGCGGCCGTGGCCGCGGCGTTCTTGACAGACGCTGTCCTTCCTTGTCAGCCGGTCACCGCGAGAAGATCCAGGCAGAAGACGCACTGGGATCATTGATGTCGAGCTGGATGGCCGAGACCGCAGCCTGGCCTGCAAGCACGGTCACGACGGCGCACCAGAGCAGCAACATGGTCGGGAGAGAGGGACAGAGAAACGAGAGACAAGAACGAACGACAGGGCCGTCGACGAGGGGACGACGGCCGCGATGGATGCTCGCGATGCCAGCGATGGACGATGGAGAAACGAGGGAGATGGAGGAAGAGACCAGGGAGCGACGGAGAGAGAGACAGGCAGAGAGAGAGACCCCAGGGGCCGCCCGTCCCGTGCCAGACAGCGAGCCACACAGCTCGTCCATCTCACCCGTCGTCCCTCTTCTTCAACCCGCCCCTGGGCCAGCGACGCCCGCAGGTCCACCGCGCTGTCGAGAGGAGCATCCAGAGGGAAAACCACGGCGACGATCCGAGCAGGACGCTCATCTCGTTGGCCCGCCCTGCGGGGAGAGACCCGTGGATCGCCAAGAGGGCTGGTCAAGCTTCGCCGCGCTCCTGGGCATCCGTCATCGCTGGATCTCATATACGATCTGTCGGCCTCGGTGCTTTCGTGTCGTCCGATGCTGATATCTGCCCTGCCGCTCCGGGACGCCCGTGCTGTCTCACAGACCCGTTTGGGACGCGACTAGGCCCGTTGGGAGATACTATCTATGGCGGATACAGGGCTGGGTCCACCAGGTTGCCCAAACAGGCATCCAAGACGACCCTGGCCCGATCGGGCATGTCTTGTCTTGTCTTGTCTGAGACCGGGTCATCTCCGACGAGGACAGTCACACGGGCATGTCCGCGGTGGGGTTGCGTCGATCTGTATATCCTCTGCCAGTTGGATCTGTACGACGGCCATATACACGACAGGGGAGCCATGTGGGATGAAGATGGATCTCCAGACAGGGTCCGAGAGGGTCAGGGCCGTTGCCGCCAAGGGGTGGAAAGCGGCTCCGGGAGAGAATGTCTACGGCCGGGATACTTGTGGACGACGATATCGTCTTCAGGCAGCAGTGTACGTCCAGGAAAGGTGGAACGGTTGAGAACGGACTACATTAAGACCTGACAGATCTTGCTCTAGAAAGATATCTTCCCCTTCCTGGCGCTTCGACTCGTGCGTGTACATCCCCCGTCCTCCAACGTCCTAGACCAATGCGTAACTCGTAAGACCCGAACCCTTCACACCTTCTCCCGCTTGCGCGGCGCAGCGCGGATGATGTTGTCCACCCGGAGGAGCAGCTGCACTCGTCAGTACCGTCATATCACATACCGGAGGGAAGAGAAAGGAGAAAGCTTACCTCCGCCGCCTCCGACGCCGACGACACCACCGCCCGCTTCAGCTTGTAGCTCTCGACCACGCCCAGCTCGCGCATGTCCGCGATGCCGCCGCCCGGCGTCAGCAGGTCCAGCCCCGAGCTCGTCATGCCGTTGTTGATGGCCTGGCGCAGGCGCGTCACCAGGTCGCTCGAGTCCAGGCCCGCATTGTCTGCCAGGATGGTCGGCAGCTGCTTGAGCGCCGTCGCGAACGCGTCCACCGCCAGCTGCTTCTTGCCCGTCGTGTTCTGCGCGGCCTGCTCGACGGCCTTGGCCATGATCATCTCGGCGCAGCCGCCGCCCAGCGTCACCTTGGGCTCCTTGACCGTCTGCGACAGCACCGCCAGCGCGTCGTGCAGCGACCGCTCCGCCTCGTCCAGCAGCTGCTCCGTCGCGCCGCGCAGCACGATCGTGCACGCCTCGCCCGCCGCCACGCCGGAGAACTTGATCAGTGTGTCCTCGCCGATGATCACCTCCTCGATCAGGTCGCAGTGGCCCAGCTTGACCTGCTCCGGGTTGTCGAACGTCGATGCGATCTCGCCGCCCGTCACCAGCGCCAGCCGCTCGATGCCGTCAAAGTCGGCGTGCTCGATCGACATGATGCCCGCCTCGGTGAACAGCTGCTCCGGCCAGTTGTAGATGAGCTGCCGGTTGACGAAGCAGTTGATGCCGTGCGCCTTGATGCGCTCCACCTTGGCCCGCATCTTCTCGCGCTCCGCCTTCTCCAGCTCGGCCAGCTTGCCCGTCGAGTCGACCTTGACGCGCGCCCCGAAGATCTTGACCTTGTCCGTGTCCATGGCCGTGTTGGCCACCAGGATCTTGGCGTTCTCCAGCCGCTTAGGCTGGTTGACGCCGATCTTCTTGTCCAGGATGAAGCCCTCGTCGAGGTACGAGTCGCTGAGCTTGCCGCCGGGCTTCTTGATGATCTGGATGTGGCTCAGGTCCGTCGAGCCCTTGAGCCGCAGCACGGCGTCGACCGCCAGGCTGGCGAAGTGGTCGCGGTCCTGGGCCAGCACCTTGGAGCTGAGCGTGGTGCGCGCGATCGCCTTGAGGTCCCTCTTGAACGCCTCGGGGTCCTGGCTGCGGTCGACGGCCGCCTTCTCGAGCGCCGCCAGGGCCGCCTTGCTGGCTATCCGGTAGCCCTCGATGATGGTCTGCGGGTGTATCTTCTTGTCCACGAGCTTCTCCGCCTCGCGCAGCAGCTCCGCCGCGAGCACGGTGACGGACGTGGTGCCGTCACCCACCTCGTCGTCCTGCACCTTGGAGATGTTCACCAGCACCTTGGCCGCCGCGTTGTCCAGAGCGATGGCCTTGAGGATCGTAGCTCCGTCGTTGGTCACCAGGATCTCCCCGGTCGAGCTGCAGTCGTAGACAGGTAAACGTCAGTATCTCTCAGTGTTGCCAGCACAACCCCGCACTTCCGGGGGACACCACGAGCAGGCAGGCCACACGTACGCAGATTGCAGGATCTTGTCCATGCCCTTGGGGCCCAGGGTGCTCTTCACGAGATCGCCCACCGCGATGGCGCCCACAAAGGCCGACAGCCGGGCGTTCTCGCCCTTCTCCTCGGTGACATCCTCGGCGAAGATCTGGGTCGGGTTCTGAAACGAAGGGGTAGCCTGCGGGAAGCAGCGTCAGCAGCGACGTCCAAGACCGCAGACAACGCAGCCAGACGGACATACCATGATGGATCGCAAGAGAGGTCTCCAACGGCGCCCGTTGTGCTGTATGTCAGAGAGAGAGGAGCACCGCAGCGCTGGCGGCGTGTGCATGCGGGACAAGCCCAGAAAAGTTGGCGATGTGGCCCGAGCTCCGCCGGCGCCTTCGACGCCGCCTGGACCAGCACCTCTGTCTGCACAACACCCACGACTCTCGAGAACATCTCCAGGGTAAGACGTCATGGGCGACCCGGAGGAGCTTTCCAGCGCCAAGCGGCCGCGGTCGGCTGTCGAGGAGGAGGAGGAGGCGCAGGTAGCCAGCGGTAAGACCCCTTCGACGCTAAAGCATACAACGAGTACTGACAGGATACAACAGGAACAGGCGATGAGTCCTCCTCAAACGACGACTTCGGGCCCGCCCTCCCGTCCGCGGCGCCCAAGAAGAAACGCCGCCGGCTGGCCTTCGAGAAGGTGTACGTGGCCGCGCTGCCCGCGTCGCCGCGCTACTCCAAGTCGCTGATGCACAAGGACCAGCTGGCGTTCGTCACCATCACCCCCTTCACCGACTTCCTCATCACCAGCTCCGTCGACGGCGTCGTCAAGTTCTGGAAGAAGGTGGCCGGCGGCGTCGAGTTCGTCAAGGAGTTCCGCGCCCACGTCGGCGAGATCAGGGGCACCAGCATCAGCGCGGATGGCCGGAGCTTCGCGACGGCGGGCGCCGACAAGACCGTCAAGATCTTCGATGTCATCACGTTTGGTAGGCGTCCTAGCTCCATCTATGGATGAACTCCTACTAACGGGCAGACCTCCTGACCATGTTCAAGCTGGACATCAGCCCCCGCTGCGTCTGCTGGGTGCACCGACGCGGCGCATCTCTCCCCCTGCTCGCCGTGACGGACGAGTCCAGCAGCACGATCCTCATCTACGACGGACGCGGCGAGAAGACGCAGCCCCTGCACACGCTCAAGAACATCCACCGCAAGCCCGTCGTGGCCATGGCCTTCAACGACGCCTACGACTGCGTCATCTCGGCCGACGAGGCGGGCATGATCGAGTACTGGCGCGCCGGGGACGGCTCGTTCGAGAAGCCCGACAATGTCTTCGAGCTCAAGTCGTCGACGAACCTGTTCGAGTTCAAAAAGTCCAAGTCCCTGCCGGCCTCCATCACCATCTCGCCCTCGGGGCAGCAGTTTGCGACCTTCTCCTTTCCCGACCGCCAGGTGCGCGTGTTCGACTTCCCCACGGGCAAGCTGTACCGCACGTACGACGAGTCCATCCAGACCCTCATGGAGATGCAGCAGGCGGGCACCGCGCTGCAGCAGCTCGACGAGGTCGAGTTCGGGCGGCGGCTGGCGATCGAGCGCGAGCTGGGCGACAACCCCGTGACGCGGCCCAGGGTGAACGTCATCTTCGACGAGTCGGGCCACTTTATCCTCTACGGCTCGCTGCATGGCGTGAAATGCATCAACACGTTCACGAACCGCGTGGTGCGCGTGTTCGGCAAGGACGAGCCCTTCCGCGCGCTCAACCTGGCCCTGTACCAGGGGCAGCCGCAGAAGAAGGGCGTCGTGACAGTCTCCATGGCCGCGAGCTCGAACCCCCTGCTCCAGCAGGCCGAGGAGCGCGACCCGATGCTCGTCACGACGGGCTTCGCCAAGATCCGCTTCTACATGTTCACCAACGAGACAGAGGTGTCCAAGACCTCGCGCGACATCCAGAACGAGAAGCCCCGGCAGACCGACACCAAAGAATCCACGACCGCGGCCCAGAAGGCCATGGAAACCGGCACCACCGCCATCTTGCACACGACCATGGGCGACATCCACCTCCGGCTCTTCCCCAACGCGGCCCCGAAAGCCGTCGAGAACTTCGTCACCCACGCCCGCAACGGCTACTACAACAACACCATCTTCCACCGCGTGATCCGCAAGTTCATGATCCAGGGCGGCGACCCGAACGGCGACGGGACGGGCGGCGAGTCCATCTGGGGCGGGGAGTTCGAGGACGAGTTTTCGTCTCTCAAGCACGACAAACCATACACTTTGAGCATGGCGAACGCGGGGCCCAACACGAACGGGAGCCAGTTCTTCATCACGACGGAGAAGACGCCGTGGCTGGACGGGAAGCACACGATCTTCGGCCGGGCGGTGCAGGGCTTGGACGTGGTGCACAAGATCGAGAACGTCAAGACGTACAAGGAGAAGCCGGTGGAGGATGTGAAGATTGTCAGTATCACCGTTCTATGAGACGAGTCTCAACAGCCATGGCTGGTCTGGTCTGCTATGTACTTGTAATTTATGTGTGTGTGTGTGTGTGTGTGTGTGTGTGTGTGTGTGTGTCTGTATGTATTCATGGATGTATAATATAATACCCTTACTGCAACATATCCATCCATCTTTAGGTTAGGTTAGGTATACAAGTGTAGTCCTAGTCGGCCTCTACGTCACATCACGCGGATCAATAAATCAATTGAAAAAGAAGTATCTGTAAATGAGGTCTTCGCCAATGAATAATCAATAATCAAGGCCAGTGAATCCTACCGCCACCGGTACCATCTATAGACAGATAGATATACACCACACATAAACCAGACAGACCTGTCTGACAAAGATTCAGTTCAGTTATAATTAATTACCCGAGAGAGACCCTCCCGTCCATGAAGAAGCTCATATCATATGCCCCCAACATACAGTACTACTGTAGTACTACTAGTACCCTTCTTCTCTTTTTCTGAAGATTCATCTTTTTTGCTTAGCACCAGCACCAAACCAAAATGTTAAATAGAAAGGCGGTCTCAGGCCACACACACACAGACAGACAGACAGAAAAAGAGAGACTGTAAAACAATAATGGAGGAGCAGGAGCAGCAGCCTCGGCCCCATCCCATCTACCGCTCATATATATACATATACCGTACGTCTGAGGCCGGAGGAAACGATTCAATATATATGCGCCTCCCACCCCATATCCGGGAGCTGCTGTTTGGTTCGGTTCCCCATTTTTAAAAAGAGTATGTATACGGTATACTGGCTTCTTCTTCTTTATTTTTTTATTTATTACTAATGGAATTTTTTCGGTTGGTGCCTTGGATATAGGTTGCTGGATTCTCTATATCACTTCTGAAGTTCCGAGAAGAAGCTAAGCTGTATTTGTATATATTAAACTGAATTCACACTGGACATACTTATTAGTTGGGATTCAAAAACTTGAAAACTTGAATCAAGAAAGCCAGCTGATCTGCAATGTCTATCTATCTATCTAGCACAACAGTAATAATCATTTGATGTCTACAAGTGTATAACGTGAATTTCAGATAGTTCAAGAAGTCCAGCTGAGTGGATAATAATCTACCCTTAGAAGATTACATAGCAATAAGCAGATGACTAAGATAAGAAGGAAAAGAAGGAGCCAACATCTACTCCGCACAGTACAATCAACCTACCCGTTACCCGTCTCCGTGATATCATCACCTCATCACCCATGGCATGGCCCAGCCCAGGTCCAAGTACACTTACACTACACTACACCACACCACAATACAGGACAGACAGCAGAACAACAACTACTACTCTGTACAGTACATACGCCGTTTCCCCCCTCTCTCTCGATAGAGACCAGAACCCCATCCGATTGAATCCAAAGTACCGCAGCCATTGCAGCATCAGGCAAAAAAAATAATCAGCTCAATAGATTACTCATATTCAAGACAAGACAATCCTAAGTAAGTACACAAGAAAAAGCAATCAAAGAAGCAAAAGTAAAGGGGAAAAAGTAAAGGAAAAGAAAGAAAAGATAAAAATAAAAACAGCCAACATCACAGCTAACTAGGCCTCCCGGATCTCGAGGTCCCCATTATTACTGTTATTATCCCGCGTCTGCTCGCCGGGCCGGTGGGAGCGCGTGCTCGAGCGCACGCTGTTGCGGCTCGCGTCGGCCAGCGCACGGTCGATGACGGGGTTGTTGGTCATGCTCATGCTCGTGCTGGTCATGCTGCTCATGCTCATGCTCATCTCGGGTTGGCCATTACGGTTACTCTCGTTGGTATTGTTATTAGCGTAATAGCTCCGCGGGGGCGGCTCCATGTTCTCGAAGCCGCGCGTGTGCGCCATAACCTGCGGCGGGCCCCAGATGTCGGTGTTGACGACGGACGAGGACGCCGCTGGGTGCTGCCGGCCCAGGAGGCCCGAACTCGCAATGACTCCGCCGCCGCCGCCGCCGCCGCCGCCGGAGGAGTTTTCGCCGTGGTAGAGCCCGGGGCTCTTGGCGTCATAGCGGCGCTTGAGCCAAACGCCGACGATGGTGAGGATGGTGAAGCCGACGAAGAGGACGATGAGCATGATGACCCAGCGGTAGTGGGTCGAGATCCTAGGCGGTCAGCGGGCCTGACTCGCAGGAGCTAGTGAGAGAGAAGACAGACATACCATGAGGGCGGAGCAGGATACGAAACGCCCGTCGCGGTCGCCGTGGCCGCGGCCGCGCTGGTCGTGGTGGTCGCGCCAGCCGCGGCGTTATTATTATTATTGTTGTTGTTCCCCGATGCGGAGCAGAAATTGGTGTACCATTTCTGCAGCAGGGCGAGGTCGGACTGGCTGGTGCAGCTGGAGCCACAGACGTCCGCGGCGTCGGAGCGCAGCTGGGTGAGGAGGGACGACTGGCAGAAGCACGAGACGTAGGTCTGCGGGTTGGAGACGGGCGCCTGGGGCGGGACACACGAGTCCTGGGCCTGCGAGAGGACGGAGCACGAGAGGGCGCAGGCGGGAAAGGTATCCGAGCCGGACGAGGGTATCAGACGGACATCCTGAGCGAGTGCGGAGAAGGGGAAGAGCAGGAGGAAAACGAGCGGCGCGAGTAGGCAGCGGAAGCGGAGGACCGGGCTCCTATCGATCCATCGAGCGGGCAGGCCGGCACCCATGATGTGGCAGATGGAGGAGTTGGACCGGGGATGATTCCAAGGAGGTCGGTAGGGAGGAGACCGAACAGGTGGGTTTGAAGAAGGCCGTCAGAGACGGACCACCATGGTCGTCGAGGAGCAACGAGCGGCAGGCCCAAAACAGGCCGGGTCGGGTCGAGAGGGACCTGGACGAGGAGAGGGAGAGAAAGAGAGAAGAGAAAGGGATTCGGGAGACGTGGAGGAGGCGGAGGAGGCGGAGGTGGAGGACGGAGGAAGACGGACGGATGTGGCGCCCGTCCGGTTTCAGAAGGGACACGAGGATGGAAGACAGGAGGATGCGATGGACGCGGAGGAGGCCATCTCTCCTCAGGTCTGGAGTCTCCCGATCGTGTGATCAGGAACGCTCCGTCATGGCTCGTCACACATCCTGCCCGTCGTCCTCGTCCTCGTCCTCGTCGTCGTCGTCGTCCAGGTCCTGTGGCTTAGTCAGCGTCTCGACGTCGTCTCGCGCTCATCCCCAGAGGTCAGGCTGATCCGTCGACCAGAACGGCCATCAGGAGAGAAGAATCGAGATAAAAACACCCTCTGATGTCGACGGCTGCCATCCGCTCGTGTTGCATCTCCACATTTACGCTCCATCTCCACCCATCTCCACAGAATACCTCCGCGATCGCGGTCATCCCTGCTCGATGACGCCAAGCGCGCGGTTCCATCATCTTCCACGTGGGCGATAGACGCTGTATCCACTGCTGTGGCCGCGAGAGGATGGAGTCAGATACCCTGGGTGCGATGATAGTGATAATGATAATGCGATAATGACGTCGATCCTCGCGATAGCTTATCGGGAGCGGTAGGTGCGCTGGCTCTCCTTCGGAATTGAGGTTCAAACACCTTAAACAGCCCTTTCAGGCTTCGAGTACCAGTACCAGGCATCAGTAGGGCCTCACCGGGCTCGGACTGGAGTCGTAGAAGAGACTCTTGGAACCCAGGGAGCCCAGAGAAGCGTATATATATATATATATATATATATATATATATATTCGTGTGACGGGTTGCGAAGCAGCGCTGCACGGCTACACGCACACGCAAGCACCTGTCACATCGGATCTCGAGGTTTGCCACGCCTTACATATATCTCTACGATCTGTCAATGGTTACTCCGACACGTGAGCAAGGAAAAAATGATATACTGAAACAGGAAACGGCTGCAACTGCAAGGGAGGGAGTTCTATCAAGCACCAAATCAGCACCAAGCAGGCCTCCCAGTTTGGGTTCAGACTTACATCTCGTATAGAGACAGATCGCTCGGGATGCATGTTTACGCAGCCTCCCTGGAGGTCAAACGGGATCAACGAGATTGGCGGATGCCGTGCCCAGGTTCCATCTTCCGCTGTCTGGCCTCCGGCCTACTTTCAAACCTGGCATCATCACTGCAGCTGTCTTTAACCACGGTTGTCTGCGTCTGCAAATGAGCTGGCTACCTCGAATCTACAATGATCAGTAGTCCCGCACTTGATCTCACCGAATCGCTTCAGACAATTCTTTCCCTGCCAGGACCTATGCACAGCTGTTTGTGTCACGTATTTCCGCATCATGAAACATTTGTCGATGTTTCATGGCATCCTCTTAATAATCATATCATCAAACAGCGTGTCCGGGCTTGCTGACCGCGATATCTATCCAAAAGCCAGTCTAGGACGGTTTCAAAGCGCAGAGTACCAATAATATCCTGGTATCTTTCAGGAGCAGTATATCCTTCCGTCAACCGAAGACCTTGTTGTATATCTGGAAGTCAAACAGCAGTCATAGACCCGCCATCTGATAGTAGATCCCAGCCTACTTGCATAGAGCCTCCAGTATCTCCTCAAACATCCGCCGGACAGCCTCCTCGACCCCCGCTTCTCGGCAGGCCGCGACCTGTGTCTCACTCACCCGGCCCTGCTGGAGACACTCATCTAGCGTCGTCCTCGTCGTGACCAGCGCCGCCGCCGTCGGGACGGGCCGCATCCTCAGGCCCTGCAGGATCTCGCGCAGATGCGCAGCGGCCTTGCCGCCGCCGTGGCCGCCGTAGGACACGATTCCCGCGGGCTTGCCCCTCCACTCGTGGAACAGGAAGTCGAGGGCGTTCTTCAGGCTGGCGGGCACGCTCCAGTTGTACTGCGGGGTGACGAAGATGAAGGCGTCGTGCGGACGCACCTTGGCGGACCAGGCGCGCGTGTTCGTGGCGATAGCACGGCGTCGGGTCCCTCTCAGGCAGGGTGGCTGGGATCGCGGGCTCGTCGTAGAGCGGGAGGTTTTGCTCAGCGACGTTCCAGGACGTACAGCGACACGTCCGCGGGCAAGGCCGGCGTCAGCAGCGCGCGGACGTAGGTGGTGATGAACGGGTTGAGGCGGGGGTTCCGCGTGCTGCTGGTGACGAGCGCGACGGTCTTGGGCAGCATGGAGGGGTCGACGTCGATGTCTGCTCACTCCGTCTACCACAATCGCATCGGACGGAATCCGCTGAAGATCTCGTTTTGATCACCGGATATTGCGGCAATTGCGGGGACGCACAGGGTATAAGACCAAGCTGTCAGCATGTTGATCAACCATGCCTTGTCCGCTGCGCCCTTCTGTCCACCCATCGCGGATTCGCTCCGTCACGTGTAACTGTCCATTCAGCCCGGACTGCGCTATTTCCGATCTCTGTTGTCTCCTCTGAAGCCCCGCGGCCAACGAGATGGACCGTTAAAGCCCCGTTATCTCCGCCAACAGTTGGTGGGTCAGCGGGGCTTCTCGTGGAGATACGCTTGCCCCGTGTATTCCACTGTGTCAGATAATCGGTATTTAAGGCCTGAGCCATGGCCTTCCAATGTCTTGGTGCTACTGCGGAACATATCACAAAGATACCGAGAGCCAAAATCGAATCGAGACATAAAAGACAATGGCATCATCGCAGGTCTGGCTCATCACCGGCGCCTCCTCGGGCTTCGGCACTGTGTTGGCAAAAGCTGCCCTGAAAGCCGGCCACAAGGTCATCGCGACAGCCCGCAACCCCGTCAAGGCCGCGGAGGCGCACCCGGAGATCGAGTCTCTGGGGGGACGATGGCTGGAGCTCGACGTTACCTCTCCGGACACGAAGGAGAAGGTAGACAAGGCCATCCGGGAATTCGGGCGCATCGACGTCGTCATCAACAATGCGGGCTATTCAATCCTCGGGAGCGTCGAAGACATGAGGTGAGTCAACATATACTCCCCGTCCTTTTCAAAACCGGTGGATCAATCTGACAAATCTGCACAGCGAGGAGGAGATACATCAGCAGGTCAACACCAACTTCTACGGGCCCATCAGGGTCATCAAAGCGGCCCTGCCGTACATGCGATCGCAGAAGTCGGGCACCATCGTCAACGTCTCCAGCATCGCCGGTCTCGATGGCTATCCGTCATGCGGACTGTACGCGGCCAGCAAATTTGCCCTCGAAGGTACGAACGGCTCCGGCGCATTGCCGCTCATCTGCCCAGAGTGCTCCTCGGAATGCTGACTGGCGCACAGGCCTCTCGGAATCCCTCTCGCGTGAGCTTGCTAGCTTCAACATCCGCGTCCTCCTTGTTGAGCCAGGCGCGTTCAGAACGAACTTCCTCGGCGCCTTCCAGAGCCCTGCTGCCGGTCTGACCAAGGACTACGAGGGCACGGTTCTCGACGACATGCTCAAAACCTTCCACGCAGCGAACGGCAAGCAGCCCGGAGATCCCGTCAAGGCCGCGGACCGGATCATCGAAGTGATCAGTGGCACGGGAATGGGCGCAGGCAAGACGCATCTTCTTCGACTCCCTCTGGGGCCGGACTGCATGAATCGGGCCAGGGCCAAGGTCGAATCCCTGAGCAAGAATCTCGATGAGATGGAGGCCATCGCCCTCAGCACGGATCTGGAGAAGCCTTGAGCATGTCAATTGCTTCAGGATTCACCTTTAAAAGAATTGAAGCAATGCTTTCCCTTCGAATGGCGCTCCGTGCAATGACAACGGCTACGGAAGACTTGATCGAGTCCGATAGAATGTACTCGAAGTCCTCCCTTCCTACATTAGGAAGCAGATTAGATAGAACAGCAGGATGACAAAAAAACACTGCTTAGAAATAAAGACGAATTTCAAACCCCAAACTCGATTCCTTTCTGATATTGATTAATTAATTGCTGGTTTTTTTTGGCGAACGGGGGTCCCCCACTGGGTCACATACGGAGTTGCTCTATACGCAGTGGAATGTTATCCCTTTTTCCTCTGCTCCGTTGTAGACTGGAGATTGCTGTATTTTGAGGCAGAGACGAGCTCTGCGGTTAGATATAGTAAAATCATGATTGGTTATTCCCAAGGTCTGGAATTTGGAGCACGGTGACCCACCAGAAGCGTCATACGGCCGTCACCGTTGATATAGTTGATACATCCTAACGGACATCTCAACCCAACCTCACTTCGCGGATCGATCTGATAGCTAGCTAATAATCTCGATTCTCTCTGCATTCTCTGCTGCAGGCCCGGCGTTAGAAGTCATATGCTGTGTAGATGTACATATATAACGCTCCATATAATGGAGCTACTCGGTTGCCGAGATTTCCGGCTTGATAGTTACGGCCACGAGGTATGGCTCGGGGGCGCGCCAGTACTGTGTTTGTCAAACTCATTTCGTTATGCTGCAAAAAGTTGTTGATTCAGATATTGGTATAAAGTGTTAAGCAGTCTCATATGGATGAACGGGATAGGATGTTTGAAATGGATCCGTTACGCCCCTGGAGATACCTACCCAATGCTCATAGGACAAGCTTGGATGGTCATCACTCAGGTTTGTGGTAACATGCCTGTGATGGTAGATGGAAGAACGAAGAACTGAGCGCGCCTACCTTCGGCTTGGTGGCAAAGCCCGGGGGACCATCTTCAGTCGGAAAATACTTCCTTGACGTCCGTCCGCCTGCTAATAGGCCTCCTGGATCCGCAATTCCTATACAGCCAGGCTTCCTACCGTGGACCGTGCCCGAAGCTTCTCCTCGATTGATTTGCGGCGTGACAATGATCTCATTAAACCTTCCCTGTTTATATATGTCCAATTCCGCAGGGCCCCGTCAATGAGGGTCGCGAGCTGGTATCCCCTCGCAGTGTGCATTGCAACTGATCGTTTCACGCCCATCTCAGGTCGTACATCCCTCCACTAAACATGGCAAGGACGGTCGAGTTTAATTACTTCAAGGGTACGGAGTCCGGGCAAGTCTTCGCGGCCGAGACCCGGCGCACACTCGGACCCTTTGATGTCTTCGTCGAGGTGACACACGCCGGACTTTGCGGGACGGATCGGTTCTTCAAGACCAAAGGTATTGCTCTTGGACATGAGGGCGCCGGCGTCGTCCGCGATACTGGCGACGCCGTCACTCAGGTCAAGAAGGGTGACCGCGTGGGCTTTGGATGGGTCCAGAAGGTGTGCGGGCACTGTAACTACTGCATCAGTGGTATGTTTGCACTAAGGGGCGTGTGCAACCTCAGAGAAGAGCGCCAACGCTGACGATATCCCAGACAGAGATCAGTACTGCGACGAGCGTCAACAATACGGTTCGCACGACTTTGAACTCGGCTCCTTCGCCAGCCATGCCGTGTGGAACGAAAGCACGCTCATCAAGCTGCCCGATGGCCTGGAGCCCGAATATGCAGCCCCATTGATGTGCGGTGGTGCGACAGTTTGGGGTGCCCTGACGTCGTACGATCTCAGGCCTGGTGATCGAGTCGCAATCCAGGGGATCGGGGGCCTGGGACACATGGCTATACAATTCGCATCTCGGCTGGGATGCGACGTGGTGGTGCTGTCGAGCAACCCGACGAAGAAGGAAGAGGCCATGGGGCTAGGAGCGCACGAGTTTCACGTCACCAAGGATGATGCTCCAGAGTATCCTATCAAGAAGGTTAATCACCTGTTCTGGTGCGGGAACAGGCATCCCGACTTCTCAAAGTCAGTAGTTGCACCCTTTCCGTATCGACAGGATAATTTAGACTCACATCCACCAGGCTAATCCCTCTCGTGGCCTGTGGAGGCTCCATCTACCCTCTCACCGTGAGCTTCGAGTCCTCTATGGTCCCAATCCAGCAGCTCGTCAGCAACGGTATCAGGATCCAGGGGTCCGCGGTGGCCTCCCGCGGAGCCATCCGGAGGATGCTTGACTTTGTCGTCCTACACGGCATGCGGCCAATCATCATGACGTGGCCGCTGAACAAAGACGGCATCGAGTCGGCGTTCAAGGTGCTGGAGGAGGGAAGAATGCGCTACCGGGGTGTTTTGGTGTCTGAGCGGCATCTGACGGGAAGGTCAGTCGTTGAGAAGAAATAGATAGTAAGAAAAAGATCATGCTTTTATATGCTGTTGGATTGGACGTCAAGACAATATAATATAGACTTAGCATTTTCTATTTCCCAGCAATGCCAGGAGACGATAACCAAGGATCAAGGGTCCTGAGTTGCTGAAAACGAGACTGCGTAGGATAGTTGAAGTAGCTGATTTAAGACTGTCGACGAAGTATTGGTAACAGAGGTTCGGGGAGGCCTTGGGAGGAGCCTTGAGTGTCTCGATAGGAGAGGCAATGGATGCCCTGCCGGAGGTCTGGACCCTTCCTATTCCAGAACAGGAGCTCCATACATACTTGGTAGTCTCAGGTATGAACGGTAAGATGGGAGAAATCAATTCAACGATCTCTGCGGTGATGGATCCGGTGAACATTCATCTAGGGCACGCAGGAGTCCATGGAGGTATGTCCAGGACGGAGCGAGCACCTGACTGATTCAGAGGCAAGGAGTCACTCCGAACTTCCCACCCTCGAGCATGCGGGAAACGTGCCTCGGACATTCTTCAACTTCTGCCGCGCTTCGCAAAGGAGGAGCGTATCAGAGTCTCCAGACCAGTGAGATATGCTTTGGACGGAAGGTGTACGGAGTACTCCCTTTGTCGGGCCTCCGTACGATCTGTGCTCGACGCCGTCCTCCGCGGCAGCGCGGCTGCACGCATGGCCGGCAGTTCGACTCGAGATCCATGCTGGTAGATCTTCGACTAACGCAGATAAGACCATACACGGTTGCACGCCGTGTATTCCTTATGCAGCTCCTTACTGGCCAAGAGCCATGTGGCGGGGGGCATCCAGGCTATTAATTATTGCATGCAGCAGTCTGAAGGGCGCACCCTGCGCCGCAGTTCAAACTCCACGTGTTGACCACGTCTCGAGCATGGCTGACAATTCAATTTAGAACAGCACAAATTCGACCTTCTCCTGTGAGAAAAATGTGCGATGCTTTGTTTGCTGTCCAGTTGCATTGCTTCAGAGAAGCTCAGTCTTGATTAGGAAACAAGGGCGTTTACTACTCCAATCCCTAGTACTATGTACAGTACCCAACTGATCGGCCATGGAATCCTCAGAGAACACCTCAACTCGTGCACACCGCACAGCCTCAAATGAGAAGATCGATCTGTTGGAGCCTGTTTTCCACTTCTTCATTGGATAGCATTTGCCAGGGACCCATGAGGCTGGGCCTAAAACTGCATCGGAGCAACATCCATTCAAACAAGAACCGCCACAGCAGGATCCCATGCACCGAGAATAACAAAACAAACTACTTCCAAGGGACATGTATATATACATGGAACCGGATCTACGCAGTTGAAAACTCAAATGTGGCCCTCACTCAGCTTCACAGAATGCAGGTGGTACAGTATTAGGCCTGGTCGTACGGAGGGCCATGTTGTACAGTATTATAATCCTTGTGGATCCGGGAGGTACAGTAAATCTACCATGACGATCATTTCTTTATGAAGCTTTTTGACGTCTTTTTTGTTTGATATCTATTCCAAGCTGCTTCTTTGAGGTTTTTTTGATCTTGACGCTTTTACCACAATCAAAGATGCATATACGGATATACGGATAAGCAGCAGAATAATATACTTGAATGTACTGTACCATACAATAGATACGCGGTAGGAGAATCTCTTTATTTCGCAGTTCCCGGGCGCCGTTTCATTTTCTTTTATTAGCTGCGCAGAAATTTAACAGGACTCTGTTGCACTTACAGAGAGCTATAACTCATATTGTCTCTTTTTAATTCCTACGTGCCTACCTATCTACAGTACATACGTACCTATGCAGAAGGTAGTAGGTACGTAGGTAGTCTCACAAAGAAAGACAGCCAATACTGGCTAGTGGAGGGTGCAGAACTCTCTATATCTACCACCTCCATACCTACCTATGTTTACCTAATTAGATAGTCAGGAACAAGGGCAGGACCAAAAGAACAGCGGGCAGATGCATGAAGGCATTACAGCATAGTGGAGTCGAGTCAGTGAGACACGATCTACCAAATCTACTGGAATATGCAGCATGTAAATGTACATACAGCATATGTGACGGCGCTCAGTCATAGTATTATTAGCTAGAACTGTGGTAGCTAGTCATACAGAATCGAAAGCATGAGGGGAAAGGAAAGAATCTGCAGGGCTTCATGTAGTGTGATATACGTAGGCGAGTAGGACCGGCAGTATCCCAGAGACAAAGGGATGCTCAACACCGCCTACCTTACCGCCTAGGTGTGCCGCGCCGTCACAGCATATATGTATAAAACATGTATAGTAATATAGCCCGAGGCATCCATCAAGTCGACGCAGGACAGGAATGTCCCTTTCTATCTCAGGCAAGTTGATACAAGGAGCTCGACTCGAAGCCAGCATGGGAATTGGATGTATAGTACCTGTATCCTGTTTCTGGAGCAGCAATTAAAAGGCTGTTTCCGGTCCTCAAATCGCGTTTTTACTATTCTTCATCCAGCCGGGAAAAAAAAGACTAAATTCACGACGAGAGCGATTGGGGATGTCGAGCTTCTAGCTCATGTCAAGAGTTCTGCAAGCACCTGTCTAGGATAGGAAGTAGGGAGATAAGGAAAGCGCTATTCGTCTATGGGTGCTGTGAGCCACCCCGCTCCATTGGAACTTTTCAGGGCTTCGAGATACTCCCCGGTCTCTAACCACACACTTTAAGATTGTATCATAATGATCTTCAGAATTCAAAGCTGAGCATTTTTTGAACTCAGCGCAAAATGCGTACAATCGTCGCCTTGGCACTCCTTGCCAGCATCATCTCAGCTCACGAACACGACCTGCACTCCAGCTCGCTGCAGCACCCGATTGCGGAGCCCCATCTAAGAATCAATGGTGTTCCCTTTTCGACCAGGGCATATTGGATACGACGAGCAAACCAGGTCCTCGCGGAGCTTTCCTCACCGTGTCCCTTTGCAGCCTTTGCCACTGTTATCGTGAACCACACTAATACCGATGGATTGGGAGAGCTGGTCTGCCTTGGTATCAATTCCAGCGGCGAGACGGGAAACCCGACGATGCATGGTACGGTGTACACAACAAATTTTGTCCATACCTATATAAAAGACAAGAGGTACTGATAATTCGAGAGCAGGGGAGATGGCCGCGATCAACAACTGCACGAGCATCCTGACTGATCCATCAGGAAAATATAGAATGACACCATCCGAGGCTCTAAACGCATTCTCCAGTCTCAGCCTCTACACAAATGCTGAAAGCTGTCCAATGGTTTGAATCCTCAAACTTCCTTCCTAGAATTACGAGATCAGTAAAACTAAACCATCCATCTCAAGTGCGCTGCCGCCATCCGTTGGGCCGGATTTAGGGAGTACATATACGGTACCAGGATCCACACGCTCATCAACAAAGGATGGGTCCAGATCCGTCTCTCGTCTCGACACATCTTCCGGCATACGTGGGAGCTCCCGCACCGGGTGCGGATGATTGGGGAGATATTAACCAACGAGACGGACCCGTATTTCTCGTGGCAGTATGATGACTCGCACCCTTGTCCGCCTGGCTGTGCGCGGTTAGGGAATACTTGTGAGAAAGTATGAGTGATTGGAAAAGCAATTGATAATGACTGTGTCACGAGCTGAGGACTGCTGTGGTCACTACATTGACGATCATAAAGAGCTGCAAGAGGGAGGCGTGAAGAAGATTGGTGTAACCATAGAGAAGATGTTCCGGATGCACAGAAAGGATGAGTTGCAATACTTGTTGTACTGCTTTTGGATAATGGAAGAGTACACTTGAATTTCTCCTAGTCTCTGTCGTTGCTGTGCTCCTAGGAGCGACGAGCAGCGCGGTTAATGACCTAGACACACAGATGCGCAATGCTGAAGTTCCCGAGGTACATGCTTCCGTCATACTCTGACGTCTTCTATTCTCATCACCAATAATCGACTTCAAAGATCTCTATATTACGCGATCTTTATGATTTCTGCTTTATTACACGACTTAATACTGGCTCCATCTGACGCTCCCTCTGACCCTCTAGAAGGCGAATCGTTAATCAATCTACCTGGTCCCTTACATTCTCAACTTCGGACTGTAGAAGACGAACGTCCGTGTGGAGCACCATTTGCTCCCCCATTACACGGCAAAGCTCCGCTTGCATTGCTGACTCCCTCTCCTCAATTTGCGATTATGAATTAGCACGTGATGACTACAAGTCACGGAAGAAGGCGCTGGAGACAATCTGGACGAAGATCCAGGATACCGTGGCTCGCGAGCATCTGCAATTATATCTGGAGGAAGAATTCGGTTTATGACATGCTCGTCGCTCTGAAGAGACGATTTAAATTTGAGCCTGATGAGCGCGACGAGGACCTGACGGAGAGATATCAACGCCTTCAATGTGCCCCAAAGAGTGACAACGGTATCGATAAATGGCTTGACCAATGGGACAGGTTCTATGACGACTGTGTTGAGGCCGGTCATTATTACACAAAGGGGAATCAACCGGCGATAGACTTTATAGACGCAGGCAGAGAACTAGATGATGCCTTTGCCGCCTACTATTTTTGCCGTCTCAAGGAGGAGGATATGGATCTCGGGAAGATGGATGTCGATTTACATGACCTTGTTCAACACTATCGAACTTGGAATTTGCTAAAGTGGGATAGGCATAAGGCGACCTGGAATCAATAGGTACTCTCAATCGGAATAGCTGCCTCTACTCCCATTTGCTCCCATTTTACAACCCCATCGCGCAGAGCCTCCCAGCAAGAAAGAGGCCGAGGCAGAGCAGTATTAACGGCTTAGGAATTTATTCAGGTCAGACTGCCCAATCAATCCTTGGGACCGGACTCTGCAATAAGAGCCACCAGGGAGCAACATATAAAAAACTCGGCCGGAGCAACATATGTGATCCCAATCAATCACCGCAGCAACACAGGTCAGCAGAGGATATTCGAAGGGCGAGAGTCGTCACAGAACAGGGTTCTCTTGTTCTGCACATATCTTTCGAAATTGTCAGTGCGGAGTACAATGAATTAGATGATATGTCTGTCGAATTGAGCGGTCAGGCGCCTTGAGAGGCCGATATGGGTGACGAGGTGACGAGGCAACCTAGCCCTAACCCTGGGCCCTAAGCCCTAGGCTAGTCAGTCAGTCGGCCCGGCCGAACTCTACGAGATCTAGCCTAACCTACTCCACACCCCGCAGCCAAGAGTGGACCGCGACAGGAAGAGATCGCCCAGGGGATCCCGACCACCTGAGACCAATTTACATCCTAACACGCTAGAGTTGCAGCCGAGAGAGACGAACAAGCCAACTGGAGCGACCAGCAGCCACATACTTTTAGAAGATGGAGTCATACAGAGGGGATCAGAGATCCAGCATTTTATCTACGGGGTAATGGTCCTCGAGTGTCCTCTCCCTTACTTGCTCCATTTTGAGACAAAATTCATCCAGATTGCATCGCTCAAGAGTGCAATGCGGTCCTCGATCGATGTGAAATCACCGTAGTACATACTGTCGATGGAACTAGACCTTGCCGCCAAACATACCCAAAATAACCCATTCTCCAAAGACTGCTCCATGCGTATCGATAAACGCTGTGATTCCGAGAGCATCCCCTGTTCCATCTGCTCCATCACACAGTCCCGCAGAGCTTCCAGGAAGAGGTGAAGTCGGGGTGTGTAACGGGTCAGAAATTCATTCAGGTCTGACTCCCAGTCTTCCGGGTTTTGCAGCAAGAGCCACCAGGGAGCAACATACGTAAAATCAGCCGGCGCCGCGTACGTGAACTCCCAATCGATGACCGCAGTGATACAGGCCTTGTCTGTATCTACGAGGACGTTTGAAGGGCAAAAGTCGTCACAGTACAGCCGGAACGGGCCTCGACAATGCTCTTTCGAGATACCCCGCGCAATTCTGCGGAACAGACAGCGGGCCGCGTATTTCTTTCAGCAGTCAGCCTCGTCAACAACAGCGTCATTACGCTGGTTCCGGAGCTGGGAGAGATGCTGCGTGGAAAGGGCTTCAAAATAATCCACGACCGACTTGAAGGTGCGCGAGGGAAATTCCTCCGGAGGCAGATTCGCACATGTCGCCAGCTCGTTCATATTGAGGGTGAAAGGTCTTCTTGCAACAGTAATCATCATTCTGCTCCAGCTCTCCGATACGCGGGAACTCCACCTTGGATAGCTCGATCACAAGGCTAGCCATCTCGCGGCACACTCTTTTCAGGGCGCGATCGCTGATGTTCGGGTTGAGAATGGGCCTGTCCTTCTCAGACGGATCCTGAAGGATCCTGGAGAGCGGCTCCCCCTTCACGAACGACATGACGATATACAGCCCCGCCCAGCAGTCCCCGGAACCGAGCACTTCGGGAACCGGGATCGCGGTGTTCTGACGCAGGTACTCATCACGACCACCTCGTTCTCGACTTTCTCCCTGCGAAAAACGGTCCTCCCAAGGGCGGTGAAGCGCACTATGGCGAGGAATTCATCTTCGTATTTGACTTGGTAGCAGATGTTGAATGCGCCGTTCTTCCACCGGCGCGCGGCTTTGGGTGGTGGCCCCGGGCGATGCTTCGCGGCCAGCTGCATCGTCAGGTGCTCGGGCGATCTGTCCAGCAGTACCCGCAGCCAGATTGCGAAGTTCTTTTCCTATCGCTGCTCGGCGATGTTGTCGAAATGCATGGTTGTTTCTCGGCCCTATGGCGAAAGACTGACCCTCCGTTTCTCACTCACGAGGAGCGGAGTGAACCTTCCAGGTATGAGTGCAGTCTTCTCGAGGCATTAATTTTTCCCCCTGGGAGAAGATTTGAAATTGAAACTGGATAAAAAGTCATGGAAACATGTACGTTACAAAATCCAAAAGGGCAACTAGGGTGTCGTTTGTTGCCCGTCTGGCTCCTGAAAGCACGTGGTCGGGGAACCAACGGCGCCCGTTTGCTCGGTCGATCTCTGCTTACATAAGCCAACCTGCTCCACACCCCGCAGCCAAGACCACGAGCGAAGAGACCGCCCCGCGGATCCAGAACGGAGTCGATCTTTTCTTCTCTCTGGTCTCTTCGCCGACACCATCACTATGACCGTCTCTCCCTCCACCCCCCTTTCACTTGCCCGTCCATCCCGCCAAAGCCTCGCCGCCCTCTTCACCTCTCTCTCCCGTGACAGCTCCGGTTCCGCACCCCGCCGCTGGACACTAACCCGCACCCTGCGCAGCGATAACCCGAATGACATTAATGGCGAATTGAAAGGCACGGCGACGTTCACTCTACTCCGCGCGCAGGCCACTGATGGAGCTGAAACAGGGCCAGGACCAAGAGTCAAGGAGATGGTCTACAAAGAAGAGGGCGAGATGCCAGCGGCAGCGGTCCCGGGGCGGGGGATGCAGATGGCGGGGTTGAGGTGGTCAAAGAGGTATATTTGGCGGTTGAGCGATGGCGGCGACGATAATGACACTGGGAGTGGTCGTGGGAGTGCTGGTGAGGACGGAGGGATCAGCGTCTGGTTCGTCAAGGTGTCCGACAAAAAGAAAAGCACCCAGACCCAAACCCAGGTTCAGGAGGAGGAAGAAGAGACAGACTTCTTATTCCACAAATTCGAGTTCGACTCTGTCCGGCTCGAAGATGCTAGCAACACCACAGCCACAACAAGTACGGACGACCTCGTCTCTCCACCTGAACCCCCTCTCCCATCCTCATGCTCATCCCCATCCTCATCTGGCACAACACGAAAAGTACAAACAACGATCCTCACAGCGCGAGGCAACCACCTCTGCATCAACGACCTGTACCGCACCGCATACGCCTTCCGCGTCCGCACCGACACCGGCGAAGTCGTCAGCTGGACGAGCCGGCACGTCGTGAGGGGGCCGCGGAAGAATCAGGATATTGTTAATGTCTATACGTGAGGTCCATCCATGGGATCAATGATATGTATGAATGATATCTATCTGGTGGGCGTGGATGGGAAGAACAAAAGAGAAGCGATGACCCAAGGATCGTGGACGAGATCCATACCTGCCTGCTAGTGCATCTAGCGGAGTGGAGCAAGGCAGAGTCGAGAAGGAACAGGGACCAGCCAGTCAGTTAGTCCATAGTTAGCCCACCCTATTTAAGCTCGAGGAGAGCGACCTCCCTGGAAATGGGACGGCAGATGTGCTGGGCTTGGATGGGCTTTCTTGGCCTGATTCCTGAGATTAGCTATCTATTAAGTTATCTGCCCGTCTATCTATTCTATCCATCTATCTGGTCTCCCAGATAAGTAAATGCAAAAGGGACGAGACCAACGGAAACGAATCAGGGGAGAGAGGGGGGGAAAAGCAGAGAGAAATGATACCGCTGGGGGAAACAGGACGGATGGCTTTTTTCCCCTTTTTTGTTCCACCGTGCTATATATACACTACGCTATCCCACACCATACCACGCCGCATTACTCTTATTCCTGCGCTATGCATGCCTGTGCTACGCTATGGTATATACTATGCCACGAAACATGTATTCATGTCGATATACCACCTACCTACATAACCTAACCTAACCTAACCTAGTTAGGTATGTACAGTCGCATGCCAGAAGTCATGGAACGCGCTAGTGATTCCTAATTGAGGCACTACACAACCCCTTCATACCAATGCCCATAACTGACCCAATATTAATCCATTTAACTTCAACTTCAATATATGACTAGTCAGATCATGCCATTCATATCTAGGTTAGTATTTAGTAGATCCCCCCTAGCCTTCTTGCAAGCTTGACAGCAATCCTCCATAGTCTCTATAAGCTCCTAAATCGATTGTCACCATCTTTGGCAACAGTACACAGTGCGCTGGGGAGAGACAGGGCAAGTTGTTGCGGCAGCTCGCTGGAAATGTCAAAGGCCGAGAGAAAAGTGCTCTGTATAACAATGGATGCCAGGCTTGGGACGGCCGTCACCGTCCTTATACGTTCGACCTCCTGGAGGCCCGGGCAGACAGGTGTTCTTCAAGTCAGCCCCAGCGCTTGTTGGTCGTGCTGCCCGTCCGCCAACATCATGCAATCCGCTGTCACCATCTCCAATAGAGGCAAGGAAGAGTCATGGCATAAAGGACTTCGGCTTATGGGCGGGGGGCGGCGCGCTCAGCGGAGACTGGTGACTGCATTTGCTGGCTATCAATGTTCCAAAGCGTGTGGCAGTACATCTCTGCTGCAACCAATTTCTTGCAAAAAAAAGAAAAGAAAAAGAAAAAAGAAAACTGCTTAGACCACAATGCGAGATCTGTCGATTTAATAGCATGTCCTTGCATTCGAGCGCCCGTATCAGCGTCACAAAAGCAGGCAAAGTTTGACGTCGAAAACACCGTAATCAATCGCCAAATATTTAATTGCCTGGTAATCTCACGGCTGGGCGCTCCCAGAGACTTTACTCCGGTCAGAGAGCTCCTCGAAGCTTTCCGGGACGCCGTTAAAGATTTAGCGAGGTATACGAGCTAATTACTCTATACGTCTATAATCCGACCTCACCGCCGTAATCTTGTTGCCGCGCGCTCGAAGAACGCGAGATGCAAATGTGGACGCTAGATGCCGAAAATGTTTCTGCACTTATATAACCTGATATGCTCCCATATACGCCCGTGGTATTATTCCAATCCGTAACATAAATCATAACAATCGTTTCAATAATGCCATCTCTATTGTTAGGCCAGGACCAAAGCTACAGGCAATGACATCCTGTCTTCCTTCTTCCATTGACCGAAGCTTATCTAATACTGCAAGGACAGCGACACTGGATGTATTGCCTCGCGTCCTGTAAATCTCGTTGGTGGCTCTCAAGGCGTAGTCAGGCAGGCCCATGGACATTTGTACACCTTTGATGATGGACAGACCGCCTGGATGAAGTGCCCAGTCAAAGTCTGCTGGGGAAGCTGATGCCATTCCATGTGCCGTTTTCAAGCTCTGGAAAGGCTGTTGAACAGCAACCGCAGCAAGCTTGGGCACTTGCTTTGACAGTGAGAGGAGAAACCCATATGTAGTTACTTTGTAGGACATCTCGTCATGTGTTCCTGGCGTGATGCCTGTGCGCCAATCAACGACGGAGAACCTTCTTGGTATCGTCTCGTTCAAGCCTTTAGAGCTGCATAGAACGAGTGCGGATGCACCGTCACTAAACAGAGCTGGTCCAATTCCGACGTTCTGAGATATTGATGCCGCGTGCAACTCTGCACGAATCTGGATACTGCAGAGCTCACAAGCCACAATCAGGACCCTGGCTTCCTGGCCGCGAAATGCGGCCGCAGTTGCTAAGTTTGAGGCTACTCTAAGAGCTGCAAGCCCTCCTGCACAGCCAACGCCACTTAGAAGGACTCTCTCTGCAGTTGCTGGGATACCAAGTTTGCGCGCAACCAGCTGATCGTAGCCTGGACTACCAGCATTAGTAGCCGTCACTGCCACCATGTGTGTGATGGAGGCTGGGCTGATATTGCTGTCGTTCAGAGCTTTGAGAGCAGCTCTCTCTGCAAGCTGAGTTCCATAGTGACGAAAAGCTGCATCGACTTCTTCTGCTGTAGGTGGATCATCTCGATGCCATCGAGGGTCGTTCCAGAGGTCTACAATAGCTCGAGATTCTATGCCTGTTTGCTCGTTGATCTTCAATAAAGCTTTGAGCCTGGACATGCATTAGCTGGAAACTTTTTTTGGAGCAAGAGATTCACTAACCACGGAGCATCTTTAGAATAACACTTCAAGGCATAATTTCTCAGCTCATCCGGTCCGATTAGTTTGGACGGCCATTCTGTGCCGAGTCCGGTGATTATCAAGTCATTACTGGCCTCCTGCGGCGGACTTGAAGGATCTTTTGTAGGACTGGAAAATGCAGCACCCATCTTGATTTCTGGTAGGTAAGAAGCACGGCTCTGACCGGTAAGGTAGGTGCGTCAGATGTTTCGTTTCAACAGCAGTAACAGGAACTCAAAAGAGACGGTCTTAAAGCATAGGGATAGCGGTGGCATGAGGCTCAAGTCTAACTACCCACACCGACGGCAACGCCATTTATCCATAAAGCCGCGGAACCCCATGCGCAAGCGAGCTACATGAGATTGGGGGCGCAATCTGTACGATCCACCCAATTCTCGTAATCTTGCATCATCTGTTGGTCGATCTGGAGGGTAGCAAGGCTAGTTAGGAACAGGGCCAGGGGCCAAAGGACAAGGAAACGTCTTGCGCTGTCACTGCGCCCGCTTGTACCACCGAGGGGACCACAGCCCAAACATGCTCATTGCTCACTTGTCCGGCATGGTCAATCATTTCAATTACCAATAAGCACTAATCAAGGATAACTACAGCAATTGTGCTTAAAATAGAGCACCAAGACGAACCACATTCCCTTTCTTATACCCAATCCCGCTGATCCCGACATTAGCTTCCAAGTCTCTGATGTTGAGGGTAGTGGACTGATTCCGCGTGCCAAAGTCTGAAGGCCTGATCTGCATGTGGATGTTTCGTCCCGCAGTTCAGCCATCGCCATCCATCATCCTCGGATCTTACCTCACTGAGTTTCGTATCATCGCATTGTTGGTGAGAACTTTGATACTCCTTCAGAGTAATACCGCCGAAGGACTCACCAAGCAGACTATCCTTCGCAATGGGTTATACTCAGAGACAGTCGACAATCGTAGGAGTCCACTGGTCGCTCTTTGGGGTGGCTACGATAGTGGTGGCGGCCCGTCTCTTCGTGAGGACGAGGCTTCGGCCTGGATCGTTAGGATGGGACGACTGGTAAGACAACACAGCGGCTTCCGACGCAGAGTAATCAGGCTGACTTTCATAGGACTATGTTGCTTGCCTATGTAGGTAAAAGAGATGACAATGTGAGATTCAACTGTGTTAACAAGCTGTTAGGGGCTCACAATTGGGGCTGGTGTTGTTGAGACTCTTCTCGTCGAGGTAATTCCACTATCCAACCGTCTCGAGATCAGGGAAGCTGACGCATGGATTCAGGATGGTGTTGGCAAGTACGCAAAACACTCATGGTGAAATGCGTTCACCATTTGCTCACATCGTGACAGGCATATGGAATATGTCAACCCTGAAAATCTCCCCGAGGTCGCTAAGTTGACACTGATCAACTCGATCATCAACCTTCTGGGAACGATGATGGTGAAAGTATCAGTCTGTCTCTTCTTACTTCGCATGGTTCACCTCGCCAACCGCACCGTCAAATGGCTGGTCACGATCAACATGTTGGTCCTCGTTCCGGTCACCATCGCAATTATCATTGTCGATCTCGTTCAATGTATTCCACTCGAGGGCTACTGGAACAAAACCATTCCCGCAAGATGCATCAATGCGGACACAGTGAACATCCTACTTAAGACCGCTTCTGGTCAGTCTACCTCTGATTAACTCCATCGAACTATCTCTAACTCGTGCATCACAGCCGTTGGCGTCGTGACAGATTTCATGACAGCAGCAATCCCAATCGCAGTAGTCTGTCGCCTCAAAATGCCCCGCAACCAGAAATATGCGATCTTCGTGGTCCTCGCACTCGGTTTCCTGTATGGATCCCATCCTCCTCCCCCTCCAATCGCACTCCTATCTCCTCACACACTAACACCCTGAACAGCACAGCAGCAGCTTCCATAGCCAAAACCATAGTAATCCACTGGACACCAACAGACTACACATGGGACAACTCCCAAGTAGGCTACTGGGGCGCCCTCGAACACGAAGGCGGTATCATAGTCGCTTGTTTCCCCACCCTGAGACCGATACTCCAGTACTTCCAATCGCGCTTCGGCGCCGGTCCGAACTCAAACAATCGCGAGTTGAACCCTGCGACGTCGTGGACGTTACGCGGGACGACGAACAAGAAGAGGGCGAACAGTGAGGATGGGTTGCTTCATGATGAGGATGATACGCAGATTAGGAAGATGACTGAGGTGAAGGTTTCGCTTGAGACGAGGGAGGCTGCTTCTAGACGTGGAGACGTGCCGAATCTGCATTGGGATCCGAGTGGACGGAATAGGGAGGCTTCGAGTCAGTCGGCAGCGAGTTACGGGGGTGCGACGACGAGGGCCGAGGTGGAATGAAGTAACAATGGGAATGTGCATGAGCATGAGCATGTTGGGAGAGTTTGAATGTCAGCGTTGGTTTCATGATTGGGCAATTACGCGTCCTGATGATGTACTTTGAAATGGGGTATATAGCGGAACACGATGGCTAACATGTTGATATCCAGATACTCCCCGGTTCTGACACTGCTCAATGATGTTAGTATTAGTGAGATACCAAAGATCCCAGAACGTCATGCCACTCGATCAATTCCTATCCCGTACGACTCTACACAAACTAACTGTTAGCACTACTGCAACTTCGGCTCCCTCGCCTCGAAAATCAAGACCGAACCAACGACCTCAGCTTTCACATCACCAAAATTGTCCTTGAGCGCATTCACAAACACCTCCACTCCATCCTCGTAATTTGTGAGTCGTTTCTCCCAGTTCAGTATCCGCAGGAGAATGCGACCGGCGAAGCTGTGCCACGGGCCGCGACCTAGGATGGTGGCGCCGAAGACCACTCCTGAGGGCTTGATGGCGGTTCTGAGTTTTGAGAAGACTTGGACCTTCTGGGATGGAGGAACGGGGAGGGTGTGGAGGAGGTAAGTCAGGGAGATTGAGTCGTATTGGTCCGAAGACGTTGCGGCGGATGTGGATGGCGGCGGAGGGATTGGTTGGGCGGACAGGATGTCTTGTTGATGGGATTGGATTTTCAGATTTGGGTGGGATTTTTGGAGGCGGTTTCTGGTCACGGATAAAGGGGAGGGTTCAATGTCGAGGAGGGTGATTGTGCTTTTTGGTTGATAGGTGTTGTGGACGAGGTAGTAGCCAGTGCCTTTAGAGGAGGTCTGTTAGAACCATATTCCATTGCGGGCCCTTACAGATCAAACTCGGAAACGGATGTACCGCATCCAATATCACAGTGGTGGAGGCCTATATTGCGCTGGTGGAGGGGGATCAGGACGTCTTTGGCGGAACAGTGCCAGAAGTATGGGTTGCCAATGTTCATGAGCCACGCATCATAGAAGTAGAGTATGATCGAGGGGTATTTGGTTCCACAGAACGGCCACATCCTGGATTGATTGCGCGAATTGCTTTGTGCTGAGCCTTGCAGTGTTCCCTGTAGAGGATCACTTTGAATGAGCAGGCTTTACAGAGGCAGCAAGAGTGACGTTGTTAAGTTTCCGAGCCAATGCAGTAGTTATTGGAACATCACTCATACAACAGGGAAGCGACACGCGATTCCCCTGCTCGCGTACTCGCTCTGAATGTTGGAATGGGAAAATGGCGCTTTCACAGGATATTGGAAGTTGGCAGCCGAATATTACCACTATAGTTAACTTATCGGTATGCCAAGGATCTTATCAACCTAGTCAGCACACGCCGATCCGGTCAGAATCCCTGCAATAAAGGAATCATACTGCCTATTCCCATAGTCGCCTATTTTCCTTTGTCATGACTTTTGACATATCAGATCTTTCGGGTTTCCATTTCCATATCCGGAAGGTCATAGGCCCTAATTCGTGAGATAAACAGTCAATTCGCTAGGTAGATTCGAATAATCAGGGATTACTAGGTTCGCTCAGCCCGACAGAAGTTTACCTTGCAGCCGGGGCCAATGTAGGAGGACGTTAGTACACGTTACACACCTTTTGGGGGCCAAATCGTTCTTGACGTGACCAACCGGAGAGTTGGCGAGGCCACCCACCACTTGGCACCCCACGGACAAGCCTCGGTGCGACAACGCGGGCATGCGTTACGATTCGACATGCACATGGACATTTGTGCCACATGTTGACAGGGACGATTATGTTGCTTCGAGAATACCCTGGAGCCAGCAAGTAAGTGAAATTACCAGCATCTTGACCTCGCAATAAACGATCGACACGGAAACAACGCCATGGCGGACAAAGCACACCTAGAGCAGCTGGCTGCCGACATCCAGCAGGCTGTTGCTACTTACGACCCTCATGACAGAGTCGCATGGATCCGGATTCAAGATGCTATGGAGAAGTTGCGTCGAGCCACTGAACCTCCTCAGGTGTTCATCATGAAGCAACGATTTCATGTACGTTCGAGCCTGGGCACACGTATCACGCGGGGATGCCTTCAACCATCCGAAGGCAAGTCGGACTGACAAGCGGGCGGGTTCAAAGACAGTCCAAAACGTTTGCATCGTTGCGGCCATCGAAATGGGCCTCCTCCAGCTGCTGGCCGCAAACCAAGGCAAGAGCCTGACTGCTTCGGACTTGGCCGAGGCCTCGGGATACGATGAGCTCTTCATAGGTGAGTGACGGGCATCGCAGTCCGATCGATGAGAGTATACCCGGTACTAATGCCTATTTCCAAAGCTCGTGTGATGCGAATGATGACCGCGATTGGCTTCGCCGACGAGACGGGATACCAAACCTACACAGCAAACGCTAACACGATCTGCCAAAGCGACCCAGGCTCGATAGGAGGTCTGATTCTCTCGTAAGTTGGCGCCTGCATCTGGCCCACCACTGACGATACGACAACTCTATGCTGATGCCGGGTCTCATCTTACGCAGCAATGAGATGATATACCCACTAGCAAGCAAAATGCGACAGTACCTCCGACAAAAGAAACCCTGCAGCATTAGCGAGACCCTCCCGGCATACGACTTCGCCATGGGAGAGACCGTCTGGGAAACTTTCAAGAAGGATGCCGAATGGAAAAAGGGTTTCGACGATAACATGACAGCTCGCAACAAAATGCTATCTATTCCCTGGCATTTGAAGTATCCGGTCAAAGAGAGACTCGCTTCTCGGCAGGTCGATGTCACATTGTCGTCGGCAAAGCCCGTTATGGTCGATATCGGTGGCAATCAGGGTGTCGATCTTCAGCGTTTTGTTGACAGCTTTCCGGACTTGGACTGTGAACTGATCCTGCAGGATCTACCGGAGACTCTGAAGGGGATCCCAGGGCCACTGGATCCGAAGATCAAACCTACAGTGTACGATTTCTTTACTGAGCAGCCTGTGAAGGGTGAGTCCAGCAAAGCATATTCCAGATCGCCGTTTTTCTTGCATGATCTTATATTTCGACACGGTACAAATATCTTGATGAATGAGGCTGACATATATGGTTCAGGAGCCGATATATACTACCTCAAATCCGTCCTCCATGACTGGGACGATATCGCCGCACAAAAGATCCTTTCAAATACCGCCAAAGCAATGGCGCCTCACTCTCGCCTCCTGATCAACGAGATGGTACTAGCAGACACGGATGAGACTCTAGTGAGGGCGGACATGGATATGCTGATGCTGTTCTTGTCTAACGGCATGGAGCGGACGAAGACGCAGTGGAAGGAGTTGTTGGCGAAGGTGGAGCCGCCTTTGAAGCTCGTGGAGGTTTGGTCTGTGCCGGGGGATCAGCAGAGTGTTATCGAGGCTTGTCTTGCGGACTAGATGATCAGTTTATGGCATTGTCGTACGACTTGTAATTGATATGACGCTTGTTAACAGAGTACATCACAGCTTCGCATACCCAACAGCCGGCCCCTTCCAAACATACTTTGCAAGTTCATCCCTCGCCGCCCTCATCCTCCTCAACACCTCATCATCAGGAATATCCAACAGCCCCTCAAAGTCCCGCTTAACCATTTCCAACTTCCCCAACCTGACAAACCAAGCCTCTGACTTTCTTTCTTTGGCGTCATCAGCGGCACCAAGCTCCTTACAAGCCTCCCCCCAAAGCTTCACAGAGTGCCGACTCTGAGGTAAGAAAGGCATGACCACATTCCAAACGTGCGGCATGAACTCATACTCCACGAACGTCACCGGAACACCAGACGCCCTGATATTCTTAACCAGGAACTTGATCCCATCGGAATACGTCTCCTCGCCGCACGCAATCCACATAGGTGGCATACCCTCCCAATCCGTCCACGTCGAAGGGTCAATCAACGGGTGACACAGCGCAGAATTATCACAGTGCAAGTCCCCTCTCGGTGGATCAGAAGGCCAGATAGAGTCCGCTGGGAACTTAGCCTGAAGCCACGGCGCGCCCTCAGATAACCAGTCGAATGGTTCGAATTTCTTAACGGATGGTAATGATAATGCGAGGTCGGCGCCGGGACTTACAAATGCGCAACCCCCGGGCATCTCGATGGGGATGTCTCGGCCGTGGAAACGGATTGTTGGGTTTGCGATTCCGGATTTGTGGGCGGAGCGGAGGAGGGATTGGAGGAATTGGAGGAGACCTAGGTGGAGGATTGCGCCGCCGGATTCGCCGACTAGAATTAGTTTCTTTGGATCGATGGGGTCGTGGAGGGAGCCGGGAGGCGGGGAGAGGAGGTAGAAGTAGGCGATTAGAACGTCGAGCAGGAGAGTTGGGAGGGTATATTGCGGGACGAGGCGGTATTGAAATGTGAATGCGCGGGAACCGCTGTAGTCGCAGAGTTGTTTGATAAGTGGTCGGGCGCCGGGAGGGCCGGCACGGCTGTTTGGATGATGGTTAGGTGATGGTGCCTTGGAGATGGACTGGTGTGTCAACTTACAACCACGCGCCTCCGGATAGGTAGAAGAGAGTGATATCGTTTTGTCGGTTCTGCTGAATGCCGTTGAACTTTTCCTGCTCGCCCACGTCTGGCTGTGGAGCTTTTGGATCTTTCACATCTTTCCTCACTCCTATCCATTCACCATCGTAGCTGGCACAAGGCGCTGGAGGGTCGAGCTTCTCCACACCCTCACTCTTGGATTTGAAAACGTCCCATAGCTTGGAACGTAGAGCTTCTCCCTCCTCGTCATTCGGACGTGGCATTTTTACCTTGCTGACCAAGATGGATCCCTTCAAAGGTCGTTCACGGAAAGACTGGGCCTGCATTCTCGATATCGGGATCCATGGAGCACTCTTGAATGCCTCTCGGAAGCCTAGAACGGCCTTCTTCTGGCCTTCTGCGGTGTCCATTTTCTGATAAATTGATGATCGGAGCTATTCAGCTCTTTGAAATGGACACACGCACTCACAACTGGTATTAGACTGTTGGAGTGTGCTTATCACGGTCTGCTGAAGAGGATGGGATATGAGTGAATGGTCACGGTCGATTGATTGATAGGATCCAGTACAAAGAACTCTCTGAGATGGAGGTGGGGCGCGGAGTGGAGCGCGGAGTGGATAACTGCGGAGCGCCAGGCCTCGCGTCACATGAGTGCCCCTTGCGGCCGGCCCGTGACAGTGCTGATCGCTCGGACGACCATGCGAGCTTCACTACGACACTGATTGACAGCAGCCGACACCAATTGCGGCACACATCCTTTGGGCATGGTCCTCAACTTTCCTTTCAGTACCTACTCCGTTCAGATATACGGCACTTGAACAAGAAGAGAAATGCGGAACAATCATCTTTATATAGAGTTTTGCCAGACACCACACGCGTACCAACGTCTCAGGACGGTCCTCCCCCAGCACCTTCTCGCTCCCTGCCAGCGCTCGTCGATCCATCACGTCCGCTTCTCCGGACCCGCGTTGATTCCCAGACTTTGGATGATTGCAGTGGCTTGGAAAGCGCGTTCAAGAACGTTCCCGGATGCGGAGGATGGAGCAATTGTTCGAGGGATACAGCTCGAATCCAGTTCGGCTTTTCGATTCTTGAGCGCACTTCTCTAGGTCAGCATCGATTCCGCAGCATAATGACAATAACTTGCATGATCCCTCCCAAAACTTAGTGCTCAAGCCCAGGTCTCCATTACAGTATTGATATGTAGTTGTAACACTGTCGAGGTTCATGACGCTAAACTCAAAAGCCTTGCGTCAGCCAGATAACTAAGTTATCAATGAGACGGTTAGCGGGGCGCTGGAAACGGCTGCCTGCCAACCCACTGCTCACCGCCTGCTGGAACAGTCGCCAGCCTGCTCAGATCAGGTTTAGCACATCCATATTGAGACTAGTATGTCTTGTTCTGGAATAGCGTTCCCGCTTGCTGCTCTGGCTGGTCCGCAATGGCTATATAAACCCAGTGTGCAACCTTGAATAATGTGCACGACTTCATATTCTTTTCTCCCACGGCCTCCCTCATTTTCCCTTTGCTGGTCAATGCTACTGAAGGGGGCGCAACTGAAAACATGACACGCTGGTGTCTTCGCTCCCCTGCTCTTGCCCCACCCCTAATGCCTGTGATGTTACATTGGATTGCAGCCATGGTCAGTCTCACTTGTTGTCCAGTGAATGCCTGCAGGCCATTGTCGCGGCGATGGATCTCTTTTCCAGCGATTCCTTGGAAATTCCAGATATTATTTTCCTTTTGGTGTCAGTTAAACAACTCTAGTAAAGAGAGTAAAGAGATCTGATATGAGGGATTTAAGCCTTGCTTCAAGTAAAACTAAAGCAAATCCTTCATGTAGGAGCGCTGTGTCTATAAAAGTAGATAGTCAAGGTACAGAGTGTGGTAGTCCTGATTTGCGGAGCGAAGCGTAGCAATATATAGTGTCAGTTCGTCCACTTCAAAAGTCGCTCTAATTGGATCTGATTGGTTGTTCAATTTCACAGTAATGTGACTTAAAAGCTAGACTCAATACAGCAGGCGGTAATCTATGGCAGACCTGTTTGTCATGTTTGTTTCTCACCACCTTCCTAATTCAGAATCTCTGCTGCTCTGCCCCTCCTTCACCACCTGCTTTCTTCTGACATCACTGTCTATGTGATATATATTCTATATCATCATCTCTTCACTTTGTCAGGTAAGTCATCAACTCTCTGAGTTCAGGTCCTGACTTTCTTCACCCTTAATCCTACTACTATTTGAATCCTACTAGGTGACATGGTCAACCTACTGCCTGCCTAGGCCTGCAATAGGGTGCGCGAAAACACATGTGTTTGAATGCGCCCAAAGCCCCTACTGACCTGCCTGCCTGCCTGACTAGGCTGACCTGGCATAGGATTCCACTAGGTGATGTGGTCTGCAAACCTGAATTCTAGGCTCCGCAATGACTTTGGCCGCTTTAACCCCGGCCAACCAGTATTGTGACGGCGCTCAGTCATAGTATTATTAGCTAAAACTATGGTAGCTTGTCATACAGAATCGAAAGCATGAGGGGAAAGAAAGGAAAGAAATTGCAGGGCTTCGTGTAGCGTGATGTATGTAGGCGAGTAGGACCGCCCAGCACCGCCTACCTTACCACCTAGGTGGTCTGCCGCGCCGTCACAACAGGCAGATAATGACTTACAAAGGTTTCACAAGCACCCCTGATGAGATGGCAAGGCTGAGCTTGAGGCGGTGGCTGTGTTAGCTGCACAGGAGGGCTGATTGTCCTGCATTTCACTAAAGGATCACAGGCTCTGAGCAGCTCCGCCTTGGGCGATCCTACCCTATCACTCGAACGGCAAGTGATCAGCTCACTCTGCTTCAAGGCTTACGCTTTAGCTTTCTCACTTTATCCGAGCAACACAGGAAGAGAGCCACGTTGCTAGTTGTCACAGGCCCCCTCGTCCAGCTTGCGCCCAATACCTAAAGACGAGGCTGAGCGCAATAAAATGGTTCCCTATATATGCCACTTCCCCCCACAAGGTAGATTTACCGAAATTACCAATGCTCTGATCTAGTCGAACATGCTGTAAAGATGGATCCCTTCTCCCTCTCAGTGGGCATCGCGGGTCTGGCGGGCTTAGTTGCAACGACAGTTTCAGCGGTAAAGAATTATTTGGCCGGAGCGAAAAATGCAAAGACATCGATAGCAGCGCTGATCACCGAGCTTGAAATGTTGCAATCCACCCTTTCGAGTCTCGATCAGTTTATCAACCACAGCTCCACAACAGGCGTGGTCTTCCAGGAAAACTCAGTGCTTCGATCATGCATGTTGTCTTGTGAGACTAGGTTGAAGACATTGTCTATGAAGCTGGCCAGAGTGGGTGAGAGCCGGACTCGTCAATATCTATGGCCCCTCAATGAGAAAGAACATCAAAATACAATGCAAGAGCTTCGAGCGTTCGGGCAATGCATTCAATTTTCATTATCAGTCGACGGACGCTCCCTTCTCTCACGTACTTCACACGACGTTCTGCAGATTTTGGAGCGGCAGCTGGAGAGTTTTAGAGCATTGCAAAACCTAGAAGATCAGACGGTGCAACTTCAGGAAGCCGTCAAGGATCAAGCACGCATCATTCTAGATGACCGCAACGCAAAACGGCGAGAAGAAATTCTCAACTGGCTCTCAAACCGAGGTCATGACCAGAAGCACCATGCTGTCCGCTCAGCTCGAATCGAGGGCACAGGTATCTGGCTGCTAGAGCGACCGGAGTATGTGCGATGGAGAGACGACATTGCTGCAACCAACGTCCTTTGGTGCCATGGAATTCAAGGTTCTGGCAAGACAGTTCTAACGTACGTGGTGCTGCTTTTTTATTGTCATGCAAGAGCTGACATCGCCAAGGTCAATAATTATTGATGACCTGAAGAACTCACGGGCCGGTCCTGAGTCTCCGGTTGCCTTCTTCTACTTTGATTACCAGGAGCAACACCGTCAGACGATCAGTGATACACTGCTAAGCATTCTCAGACAAATCACGGAAGCACTGCCAGAACTTCCCAAATGCGTTACAGATGCATATGACAAGTTCAGTGGCTCTGGATCTTCACTGCCGCTACATGAGCTTGAGAAAATCATCTTTGATATCACTGGAAGCATTCCACGCACCTACATTATTATCGATGCTCTGGACGAGTACGGCGAGTCGAGGCACCGAAAAGCCTTTCTTGGTTTCTTAGATCGGGTAAGGCAGATTCAGGGAGTGCATATCTGCGTTACCAGTCGTCCACACCTCCGGGATATCCATGCAGCTTTCCACGCATATGCGCAGATTGAAGTTGGAGCTCACGAATCTGATCTTAAAAGATACATGTATCATGAACTGAAGTATGCTGACGTTGATGATATTGTGGACGAAACATTCGCCGCCAGGATAGTCGAGACAGTCGTCAACAAGGCACAAGGAATGTGAGTAAAACCCTTTTGCTTGACATCCAATGTTTAGTTAGTTATAGAAACGAAGCCAACCATTGCAGGTTTCTTCTCCCCATTCTCCTTCTTCGCTCTGTGCTCAACCAGCCCACTACCGGTGACATGGAAGACGCACTTGTTTCTTTGCCACAAAACCTTTCTGGTGCTTTCGAAGAGACCATCACCCGCATCCAGCGACTTCCAGAAGCTCGCAAGGGGCTTGGTATGAGTGCTCTCATGTGGATATGCCACGCAAAGCGTGCCCTAACGGTGTCTGAATTGAGCGACGCCTTGGCCGTCAAACTTGACCGAGCGGCGATGAGTCCAAAACATCGTCCTTCACACAAGGTCATCGTGGAATGCTGCCAAGGTCTTGTAACCATTGATCCGGCCACCACGAGCGTTCGCCTTGTCCATTATGCAATTCAAGAGTACTTGGCGGAACATAGCGGAGAGCTGTTTCATCATGCAGATGCTCGCCTGGCGGCAGCTTGTCTAACGTATCTGCTTTGCGAGCCCTTCACGAAGGGTCCACGCCGGGACAAAGATGCGATCAACTCGCTTATCGAAAACAATCCTCTTGTCTCGTACGCGGCGGAATACTGGGGTGTCCACGCACAGAAGTCAGAGACAGACTCTGCTATCCAGCAACTCACAGTCACATTTCTTTCTCATCATAGAGCATTAGCATGCTGGAACCAAATCTTGCGATTTCAAAAGAACTACAAAGAAATATACTGGACGCCGGAGGAATGCTATAGCACGACTGCCCTTCATGTCGCCTGCCATTTCGGTCTTGGAAGCATTCTGTACCAGTTGCTTGATCGGGGATTTCTCTCGGTAGATGCCGCCACAAAGATGGGCACGACCCCAATCATCAAGGCAGCTTCCCGCGGACATGTCTCGATCGTGAGGCACCTCTTGCAGAGAGGTGCGAACCCATACCTGCCAAACTGGTACGGCGATGCTCTTCATTGCGCTGCTGAAGCGGGGCACTCGGCCACCATACGTGAACTGGTCCACTACGGCATGGATCCAAACGGCAGCGGGTACCACCATCGCATTCCTATCCATTGCACAGTTGACAGAGACAAGGCGGCAGCGTTCAAGACATTAGTGTCCCTTGGAGCGGACCTTGATGCCTTCGATAAAAATGGGTTGTCAATCATTCACCTAGCTGCTCTATATAACGCAGTGAACATCATTGACATGATCGTGCAACGACACCTGGTTGATCTTGAAACCAAGACCGAAGACGGCTTCACTGCAATGCACTTTGCTGTAGTTGGAAATAACACGACCATTCTTCAGCGACTTGTCGAAGCTGGAGCGGACATCAATGCTCGAAATGATATGGATAAGACGCCATTGGACTATGCCATTCAGCATGGCTATGAAGATGCTACCAGTCTGCTCTTGAAGTATGGTGCTTGTGCTGCAAGACAGACAGGTGAAGTCAGTACTACTAACTTACCATTGAGAACATGTGATGTACATCAGTTGCATGCGTGTCAGAGTTTCAAGCGGCGGACGAAGAAGGAGCCTAGGTTGAAGCCGGCGCAGTCTTGCGGGACGACTAGGTTGATTGAGGAGGGGTCCTCGTCGCCGTTGACTGCGCGGGAGGGGGTTCCTGGAATGGCGGGCAGCGGAGCGCGGGCGAAGGTACCCGCGGACAGGCCCGACGAAGTGCCCTCGATCTCACGCGCAGGCGACGACTGTTGCAGGCGGAGGGTTGGGAGATTGACCGAGGAGCGCCGTCGCCGGTGCGAGCCCGTCGAGGGATCGGGAGCCGATGAGGAATCCAGCGTGGTGGTGTCGGAGAGGAGGAGGAGGAGGATCGAGGGAAGAAGAGGACACAAAAGTGTCAGACGGGTACAAGGTCTTGGCCGAGACGAGAGCCAAAGCGGAAGAATGTGACGGTTGCACCCGCTTTTGAGAGACAAATTGCCCCCTCCCGACCGCAATTCACAATCTCTTTATGTGTCGGAATCGAATGACAGACGTTGCAGGTCCGGAGAGCTTCTTGACGGTGGAGGTGAACGGCGGAGGAAATGCTGCCAGGCTGGACAGGAGGTCAGGGCCTCGACGCGGTCAGGGCACACGGGCGGAAGAGGGTCTCTGGACAGAGAAAAAGATGGATCGCGATGCAGATCAAGATGGGGAGAGAGATGGTCCAAGAGACATTCCGCATGATGCATCAGATGCCTTTTGTTCTCTAGTTCCACACGGCAGATATTGCATTTGATTGTCCTGCCTTCTGGCCAACGAGGCCTCACATGTGTTTGCCGAACATGTCTACTTAGGGACCCCGGCGTACTGTATTTCCTGGTTCGCTTCTCCATCGGCAGTCCAGGGTTCGCAACACAGAGGAAGCAGATCATCGGTCGTTGGCCTGGTGAGCTTATCTGAACCGATGCGATAGCCTGGTGGAGAGTGACCACATCCGCATCCTCCTGGGAGCACTCTTGCCTTTTTGCATGGGTGGATGAACAGCATCGGTGGTGGGACGCTTCCGAGACTGGATGGGCCGTAACGGCGCGCCCTCTTCCACATCACAAAACGCAATCACCGCATTGATCGCTGCAATCGGGCGGCTATATTCAGCTTCGATCGTGGCGCCCGGCATGGTCAGAATGGTGTCGATCAGCATCATATGCTGCGGTGTCATATACCCCGTTTGCTGCAAAGCCCCGATCACCTCCTCATCCACCACCTTTCCAGCGAGCTGCCGTTCGCTGTCGATCACCGGCTGCTCATTCTTATACCGCTCCAGATTCTCCCGCACTTGGCGGTTGCGTTGCCGCTGCTTCTCGTTTCGCAGTTCACGGAGGGCACGCCGATATTTCTGGTCCGCGCGTTCGTACTTTTTTTTGCTTCCCAAAGCACAGATTTCGAGCTTGCTTCCGTTTCTGAACCAGTTCCTGCAAGGCACACACGCGAGGGAGCTTGTTGATGGCATTGGAGTCTTCTGTGGCCAACTTATATGGACGCCGGGGATCAATTGACCGACTCATCGAACATGCAAAACGCATCAATCGCTTTTCTTGTGGAAGCCCACGGACAATTCCTGTGCATTGACGTGGATACCTACGCTATAGTGCCGAACGAAAGTGTTGATGTTGGCATGTTGCAGCATCACATTTTGAAGCTCGTTCGTCACGTCCGCTGCCCGATCAGACCCCCGTTAAAAAGACTGACACTAGTGAAAATGAATTCGGGGGGAGGGGGAACAGGGAAAGAGGGGATTGCTTACGGCTGTCATTGAATGCCTTAGCCGCTCCGTATCGAAGGCCGTACGGCTTGGTGACTTGTTCAAAGCCGGTGATCTCACCTCCCCGTTTCATCCGGTATCGCAGAGTTGCCGAAGACAGTTGTTGGTCCAGAGCGATTCGAACCCCATCCGCTTCCCGAATCGCCTGGCAGAACACGAATTGATCTAAGATCTCATCCTTTAACTTCAATTCCTGCTGGTTGAGCCCATTCAGAATGCCAAGATTGTACAGATTTTCTGGGCAGTTCACTGTTGGGCCATCCTGGGATATATTCTTAAAGGCTCCAATCCGGAATAGCATGCCTAGAAGGAAGACATGAGGGCTGAGGGCTAAAGTTGGATCATAGATAATCTCAGGAATGGGAAATGTATTCCTATTTAGTATGATTGGCCTCGTTTTCGCACAGGAGACATCTTCTCCTGCCTCTTTCCTAATACTGATAGCAGGCACAGGAAGTAGAGAGGGAAGCGAAAGAAAGAGAGGAAGAGGAGGGGAAACGTACGGCTCCTTCTTACCCAGAAATGTTTTAGTAAACTCCGGCGTCAGGTAAATGAACAGTCGAGGGCGCCCTCCATCTGGATCACGGATCAGGTTCAATTGGAGGTGTCGATAGCGAAGGTCTAGAAGTGACTGGGGACGACTACCAGTGATAGAGGCCAGCTGGCAAAAGAGAAGCAGCTCGATCCGGGGCCAGCCACATGTAAATGTCAGTGGTCGTCAGGAGGACCCGGGCAAACTCGGCCACGTCTTCAATGTACATCGTCGCTTTCGGTCGGCGCCCGAAGCAGAGATTCTTTTCTTTGGCAACGATCGATAGCACCTAGAGATCATCAGCCATGGAGTCCCAAGTTGTAGGTGAAACAGGTCTGCTGGTCACATCTTCTATCTTGATAATGGTCTCCTTTGTAAGCCCGTGGCCCACTTCTCGTTTGTAGACCAGATGCCAACACTTCCAGAATGTCTCCAATGAGCTCTTATACCTGATTCCAGGAGTATGGCGTCCATTTTTTCCCCCGCCGTTGATCGCAACGCCAGCTGAAAAAGGCTTTTAGATACCGGACTGTCTCCTCCGTATCAGAGAGCCAGAGGAAGCGCTCAACTGGATTAAGGCGTCCGCCCCGGCAAAATCTGCCAGACATACCATCTGTTAGCCCCATGGCGTATGACACGGGGAGTGGGTTTCTGTCTGGTCCCAACAGTCCCTGGTCTCGTCCAGCTTCTCCTGAGTCTTGGGACTGTACCGCTCTTGTCGGAGCTGGGAGACATCAAGACATTCAGCCTCTGCCAGGTAGTATTCCGGCGGGCGTTGTTCTTCGTCGTTGCAGAGCGAGTCATCATCGGAATCATCATCAAAGTCGTCACCGTCCGGCTCCGACTCACTGTCAGAGGAGTCATCGGATTGATCGAGCTGGGAACGGTGATGCATGGTGAGAGGGAGTTTCGGAGAGAGGAGCACAGCAAGGGAGAGTGAGGACCAGGTAGGATACAACAGAATGGAAAAGGGAGACCTCAGGGTCCGCAAATCGGCTAGAATGATTGAGATGGGTGCAGGTGATGTATGATAGTCGTTCTGAAGTGAGGGGAGATGAGTTGGAGGATACCATGGTCATCACAGAATTTATAGAATCGCATCGAACGGGGGCAGTCGAGGAGGGGAGCTCAAAACGGCTCCCCTCCTCAGAGGAGTGATGAGATGGTTGAGTGAGGAACGAGCCCTGCGGCAGCATCATGAGTCGTAACCAGGAACGAGCCGTCAGGTACAGAACACGGCGTGGCCAACGTGGAGTTAAGGATGGTCGGCCGTGGGCTTTGTTGCACGTGATAGCAAGACCGAGACGGTTAGCAGGATGCTCAAAACAGCGTCAGGTGTAGCCGTTTTGGGCAGCCGGCTAACCGTCTCATTGTTAATAGCAGTTATTTTTGTGCATGAGAAAAGAAGAAACCTGGGTGGGAAGGGTAATGAATGCTGAGCATGCTAACACCTGTCAAGAATCCCGACAAGAAGGCGGCTTAAGGTCCACTACCATCCTGCTCACACTCTGGATAGTTGCTTCTGTGATACGTACATAATCCCCCGTCCATAAGTCTGGAACGCATGCCCGGATCTGAAGTGATAAATGTCTCGGACGAATCCACCTAGATAAACAGTGAGGCCCTAATAAACAGCTAGGTGCAATCGACCGAGACGTCGGATCAGTATGGACGGGGGGATCTTTGTGTCGATTTCAGGATTTGCAATTGATGGATCAGAATAAATACCGTTTGATCACAGAAGGATGGCATGACATCTCCGGTTAGCAGTCACTGTTACACTATATATCTTGGTTGGCATGGTTTTTTTTTCTCTCTTGATGACAGGAAGAAGGAACAGACAGAGACTAATATATATATATATATATACAATCTGCCTGCCTAGGCTGTGCAGGGGACTTTTTGATATCCGAGAATACGAATGAGGCATATGAATAAACCTTTAGACGATCACATGAGAGTCGATGTGGTTCTTTTGGAAACAATGCGCTACGATTTCGATACCAAATGTTTCCTGCGCTGTGTGGGAGGCCGGGACTCCTGTCTTGTCAGGGCCTACAATGTTACTTAGATCTGGCATCAGTATTATTATTAGAGGACAAGGTTACGGATGACCACCTCCCCATTCGGATCTAAAGGACTGGCCCAGGCCTAATAATGCTTACAAAGCTTCTTCGGACTACAGATAATAACCTTATTGGCTGCAACTCAATTGGCAATCTCTACTTTTCCGCCAATCCCCATTCACTTGGATCATGAGGTGTGTTTTTGATACCTTACCCCATGAGGAGAGGTGTAAACGACATTCGTCACTGGATTTGTTCCTCAAATTGACCTTCACTCCGCTTTCTGGACATGGAAACGCGGCTGCGATGCTTGCAGGATGACGAGCTCACACAATAATTCTCGAGCATGCTCAAGGTCTCTCCTCGAGAAGAAACCTGGAGAGTGCTCATTTTGCATATGATTCTCCAGAATCACAACCGTTATGTGATTTTTTCTAAAAAGTAAGCACATTGATTAACATTGATTAATTACCGGGGATTAAGGTCAAGAACGTTGCGTTGTCGACATGGATGGTGGTGAGATATGCCGAACGCATCATTCTGCCATTACGCTTTCCAGCGCCGAGATACTGACATCTCAACGGAACATCAAGCCCGCGGACATTTTATTCCAGGTAGCAGTCAACTGGGATTCGGATCTGTCGATGATGCCATTCTGCTGTCTGTTAGAGCAGGCCATTTGCCTCCCATTTTGCGTCGAGGTGGCGTTGGAAATCAACAACATACGTCATATCTGAAGACGATCAAAAGCTTCGGCATTGCCCATTAATGCTATTCAATCCCGCTGTTGCACACCACGACACGTCGCATCGTATCCCTTTCTGTAGAATTTCAGTTGCCTCTTTTTCTTATCCACCAAGATGGTATTCACCAAGCAATTGACGACTGTCCTGCTCGCCAGCCTCGGCGTCGGGCTCGTCATCGGCTCGCCCCTGACAAAGCGTGACCCCCCAACGGTCCTTTCAGATCTCGGTCTCCTCGGCACTGACTTTCAGACTCTCGGCTCCCTCGTCCGGAGCTTCGATGGAAACATCGCCAACTCCATCCCCGTCTCCGACGCCGAAAGCGCCGTTGAGGACGGCCTGGTCCGAGCGATCAGCGACACGGACGCCTCAGACGCGTTCAGCGACGGTGACAGCGCGGATGTGACCAGCGCGCTGAACGATCTCCAGCCGAACATTACATCGGCCGTTGATGATATTGTTTCGAAGGCGAGTACTCATGACCTTAAATTGCTGCGTCAATAATAATAATACTTCGTGGAATACATATGTTATATTGTTAGTGCTGACGGCATATATAGAGACCCGATTTTGACTCTGCCGGCCTCACCGGCACTATCCTGTCGAACCTGCAGTCGCTCCGGAATCTGACTGCTCAGCTGTCCGGCTCGCTCCAGGGGAAGCTCACTCCGACGGATGCTGCGAACGTCTCATCAGGCTTGGGTGATGTTGACACTGCGCACGCGAGTGCCATTTCGGCTTTTTCTTAGATGGATGCTTTTGAGCTTTTGAGAAGGACATGAGAAAGATGCAGCCTGGAAGTTGATCCCTGGTCATATAAAAATAAGCTTGGAATTGACTTGATATTGGAACGAATAGTATGCTAGGTGCCTAGGTATATAGGATAAGTAGGAACCTAGGTAAACATGATTCGGTTAAGGCATGAATAGAAGCAACGGGCTTTATTCTCTATCTCCCGCCCAAGAGAGTTCTGGACGACCGGTTGAGGATTGACAGCTGTAGACAAGACATAGATAATGACTGCTCGACTACAAAGGTGAAGTTATGATGGTCTTGTTTTATTGTCTCTAGCGCCATAATAGAGAGCTGCTCCACTCTGTGCGGTGTACTTGAGACAAGCTTATCATTGGCCGCTGACCACTTGTCGATACTATCAGACCTAATTATAAGTGGCCACATTGAGGGTAGATAAGGAAAAGGTTGCTTTGCTAGGTAGGTCTCTGTATGCCAAGTGATCTTGGAGAATAAAAAGAGCTTGTGGCTTGGAGTAATGCGTAAATAGCTCCAATATGGATTTAACGTTATTTAAAACATGTCATTCTAGCGTCGAATTGCTTCCAGTTATCTGGGATTCTCACTTGACGTTGTATGGAACGCAGAGGGTGTTACCCAAAAAGGAAGGTAAATCCTCCAGCCACAAGAGCCCTAACTTAAACAAGACGTTGGCTCCAGGCTTAGCTGATATTTAGAGCGTCGTTTATCTTCACCTGCACATCACTACTTATCGCTGTGTCCATCGCGTCGTCATGGCCGATATCAACGTCTCAATTCCTTGCTATCTCATTGGTTGTCCTGATAAGACCTCGAGTAAACATGCATCGGAAGTTCTCGTCAGTCAATGCCAGTCGTCCAGGCCCTCAATGTCTCTGGCTCGAATAGTATATATAAAGCCGTCCATTGCTCATCCATGTAGCGGCCGCTTCGATAACCACGTGGCTTTACAGCCCGGGAATACAGATATTTCGTGTTGAGCATGTCGGGGGACGAACTCCACGTCCTGCCCGCCGGGGCTGGATACGGCATCGTCATCGGCATCGGAGGAGTCTTCGCCCTGTTCATGCTGGGACTCACCTGGCTGCAGAACCGCTATACGGCCTTCTCGACGGCGCAGGCCGAGGAGTTCAGCACGGCATCCCGATCGGTCAAACCCGGTCTGATCTCCGCGGGTATTGTTTCCTCGTGGACATGGTCTGCTACCCTCCTGACGAGCTCGACGTTCGCCTATGAGTATGGCGTCTGCGGGCCCATGTGGTATGGTGCCATGGGGACGCTCCAGATCCTCCTCTTCGCCCTCATCGCGATCAATATCAAGGCCAATGCCTCTGGCGCGCACACGTTTCCTGAGATCGTCCTCGCCCGGCACGGGAAGTCGGCCCAGATCACATATCTCTTCAACGGATTCGCAACAAACATGTTGGTCGGTGCATGTCTTGTCCTTGGTGGCGCGCAGGTCGTCGAGGCCCTGTCCGGGATGAATGTCTATGCCGCCAACTTCCTGATCCCAATTGTTGTTGGGGCCTATGTCATCGCGGGCGGCTTGCGCTCCACCTTCATCGCCGATTATGTTCACACGGTGATATTGTTTGTTGTGATCCTGGTCTTTGGGTTTCTCATTCATGCGACGAGCGATCTCGCTGGAAGCCCTTCCAAGCTCTATGACTTGCTCCTCGAATCGTCTAAGAATATGCCAATTGACCGGAACACTGACGGCTCGTACCTGGCTTTCCGGTCCGTCGATGGGCTGATCTTTGCGATTGATATCCTCATTTCCGGGTTCAGCACCGTCTGGCTTGATCAAGCGTACTGGCAGCGTGCAATCGCCTCGAGACCAGAGACCTCTGTGAAGGCTTATATCCTGGGCGGTCTCGCCTGGTACGGTATGTGACTACCTGCCACAAATGCTGTTTCCTATTCTTGCTAATAATTTGTAGGAATTCCGTTTGGATTTGCTACAGCCATGGGCTTAGGCTGCGCTGCATTGACTTCAAATCCTCGCTTTCCTACCTATCCCGACCCGCTCTCCCCTGAACAGGTCAGCGCGGGTCTATCAGCGCCTGCGACAGCTATCACACTTCTGGGTAAAGGCGGTGCCGTGTTGATGCTAATCCTCCTCTTCATGGCTGTAACAAGCTCGACGTCGGCTGAACTCATCGCAGTGTCATCGCTCCTCACCTTCGACGTATACAAGACATACTTGCGTCCAAAGACGTCTTCTGCGAAACTTGTAACAGTCAGTCATTATGGGATCGTCGTATACACCATCTGCCTCGCCGTCTTCTGCTGCATCTTGAATGTCGTCGGTCTCAGCCTCACCTGGCTGCTGACCGTCTTGGGAATAATCGTTGGTGGCGCTTCCGTGCCCGTCGGTCTGATTCTTCTCTGGGACCGCATGTCGACAGTCGCTGCCATCGCGTCTCCGTGGATCGGTCTCATCTGCGGTGTCATCGTATGGTTTATCACGACGTGGAATCGGTCCGGTTCTATCACTGTTGCGACGACGGGCGACCCGACTAATGCGGTTGCGGGCAATATCACCTCCTGGGGAGTGGGGATCATTTCCGCGGTCATTTTAACCTATCTGTTCCCATCAAAGTACACATCCACGGACCCGAAGCACATCGAACGTGCGAACAAGATCCAAGGCATCTTCGTTGGGACGTCCCCTCAGCCCGGCGGTAGTAGCCCAGTTGAGGAACCCCGTACCAACTTTAAGGAAGCGTCAGTCTCTGTCGGGGCTGAGAGACACGAGAATGAGAAGCCTGCTCTATCCAACCAAAAGTCTTCTTCTCAACAAGCAGCATCATTTGTCCCCACCGGGAACGAGCTCATCGACTTCCTCGAATCGAAGCAAATGGAGCCGATGGACCCGGTACTTGTGAAGAAAGGCGAGCGCCTTGCCTGGGGCGCGGGCATCATCTTCCTGCTCGTCGCAGTGATCCTGGTCCCGTTTACCTTGTTCGGGATGGCGTACGTCTTCAACAAGGCTTTCTTCACGGGGTGGGTCGTGGTGTCGTTCATTTGGGTGTGGACGAGCGTGATGATTTGCGTTGTTTATCCTGTGGTATGTTTTGAGATTTATTCCCTTTGGCTTGTTATCTTTAAAAGTATTGGATAGAGCTAATAAGGTGCCACAGGTGGAGAGCGCGCGCGCCATGGCTGATATCTCAAAGGGTCTATTTGCGGATGTTAGGGCGCTGCTTGGATATAAGAAGCCAAAGGTGAACTCGGGTTTGAGTCCGGCTTGAATAGATTGAATTAGACCTTTTTTTCTTGCCATCAGACAAGGATGCAGCACCGATAATAACCTATTCAACCGGAGAGCCGACTTCTCCGCATCTATTGCGATTTATACAGTCATGATCTGCACTGGGAGGATAAGTCATGTAATGAAATATCGGAGACATTTATACATTGTACATAGATGCAGCATTTTTTCAATGGGAATCAGCAGAATATGAGATGAACGGGGTATCTTTACCTTTTTGAGAAGACCATTGTTTTTACCAAACCAGCATTCGACAACAACCAGGCCCGTCCCATTGTAACCAGCCCAGAAACGCCAGTAGAACACTTCGCACAAACACCTGAGGGGAAAAAAAGGAGATTACCGCATCATCAATTTTCCTAATCTCCCCGCTCAGCTTTCCGCTTCTGACGGAACTCGCGGAACTCGCCCAATGGGCCTTCATCGATAATTCCGCCATCTGTCGGGCCGGACGGTGCTGTGGAGTCTGGAGGGAGTGAAATCTTCTCCACTACGTAACCCCTGTAAGAAGGAACCCAGTGCTCGGTGAGCTTCTCGTAGACTCGCTTGCGAAGATCTTCGTGTTGCGGACAATCGTGCGGGAACCCCCAAGGCCAATAGGCCCTGCTATGAGTGCCCTTTGTGACGAAACGTGTTCCGAACAGTTCGCTGAAGGCCGAGATAAACGCAAAGCAGCCAAGGCAAGAAAACTTCGGTACTCCTACGTAGGAGTATGCGGGAGGTCTGGGAAGGTTTGTGGACTGGCGACGCTCATTGTACAGATGGAGCAGAAGCTTCACTTCACAGTGGACGGGAGCGCTGGAAATGGAAACAGCCGGACGCCTTGCGATGTCCAGACAGTCGCTACGGATCACGGATAGGTCCATCACGAGGTGAGGTCGTGAGGTATGTGTGGAGTGATTATTACTATTGAAGAACGCGACTGGGCGTTCCGTTGCTTGCTCCCATTCCTCGGGTGAGCGCGGGAGCCGGTCAATTTCTGTCTTGTCCACTGAAAGTCCCTCCATGATTGGGTCGGCCTCAAAGATACGTCTGCATTGCGGCGAGATTGCCGCACGTGTTAGAGTCTGTATGTCCGCTATACTCGATATCAGTTCCTTCAGGTATGACTCGTAGCCGCGGAAAGAAGCAGTACGACTTGGTTCGAAAGGCCGGTTGTCGTTGTCTCGGCCGTCCAGAAAGATTTGGACGGCTTGAAATGTTTCCGTGAGCACGGTGCGCAAGCCCTTCCAGGTTTGGTGGTCGTTAGCGGCGGGTTTCTCGCGGAGCACGCCGTCGATGCGCATGAAGCGTTTGTCGAAAAATTCAACGCACTCCCAGACTTGATGGAATGGGTGCCGGACGTCAAGACGATCTATGGAATGGACCAGAACTTATCCAGTTTGGAAGTGACGCGTCTCTGGATTTTTGGAAAGGTGAACTTAATGACTTCAACTTCAAGTCGGCTAACAAGTTCAACGATGCGGGGGTCTCTGCTGCGGAGAGGGGTATATGGGCTGAGCTTGAGTACTCAGGATGAAGGGTTCCAACATATGCGGAGATCGGTTTCAGCAAATCCCAGATCCCGATGACATAGTCTATGGTGGTACGAGGAACAGTGTAGTTTTTGCTGGCGATAAAGATATTGACAGAATTTTCAGCGATATCAGGACGAATAGCCGTCACCACCACCTCTTTCTGGGATTGCGATACACAGACATTGGCGAGGGAGTCAAGGACTTTGGAGAGGAGAGAGGGTTGTGCGGTTGGAAAATCAGGCTGATGTTGAATATCAAGAGTGTACTGATGCTCCAGAGACTGCACATGGTTGGCAAAAGCCAAGGAGTATATGACTATCCTGGTCTTCTGGGAGAAATACTGGGAGGTCGACTTTGTGGTACCGGAGAGGGCTCTGCATGGTTATCATCTTTCAGATCCTCTTGCCGAGGATCACGTCGATTTCATGTCGGGAACCATATCGGGAGCTCTAGTTAGTGCAGTATAGCAATGTCACTAGAAGATGCAAAGTTAAAGAACAGATGTTTAAGATATCAAGTCACCAGGATCTACCCCATTAACTGTCAGGGACTCAGTATGAATGATAGTAATGATGTGGAGTGAAGTGGCTAGGCGCGTGACAGTTAGTTTCAGGCCCTAGCCCTAAGTCGTAAGCCCTAGGCCTGGACGAGCGTCTATCTCCCAGATTGGCTGGGCAGATTGCTATTTTCTACCCACGTGCTTTTGAAGCTATGGAAAGGTAATTATTAGACACTATGATAGGAAAAAGACTTTAAGCAAATTTGGCAAAGGCAGTCCAGAGCACAATACATAGAGAGAAAGCAATGGGGCATGCAACTTTGGTAGGGGACCCTTGTCAATGAGAGTTTTGGCAACCTACTTTGTAGTACAGGAACACTCCATAGAATTGCATATGACCATTTCACCTCTTCCTAGTTGGAGTTTTTTTGTGACAGGTATCATCTATTACTGAGGCATGCACTGCTGTACTTGGTATAAGCTTAAAACCTCATTAGACTGGGTCACGATGGCTATTATTAGTCTTTCTTTATTTCCCCTGCTTATCTTGATCACCCCTGATTACTACCCCATACAGGGATTATGTGTGTGAGGCGACCGTGCCACGGCCTGCTGCATGGAAAAATGAAATCGGGCAATGATCTGCGTCTGGTGGCGTTTGCCGTTTCACCGGTGCGTTTCTTTTTCTTTGTTCGCGTGTGCCTGATGTAACTATGTATGGTGGCTGGACAGTACTAATCGACTCATGTATCCGATGACCTACTCGGCTATTAGATAATTTGATATATCTTCTGTGCTCTCCATGCGTGGCTTAGAACAGGTTGTTAGGTTATATATGGGGCACTAATCTATCTGCCTCCGCAGGACTGTAGAAGCTATACCTGGTAGTGTACCGAGTGAGGCAAATCAGCAAGTTCTTCTCCAGTTTATGATATCGGAGGTATGTATACCTATTTGGGGTTCTTCAAGAATATCTCGACTTTTTCTTTGCTTTGCTCTCTTCCTTCTTTCCGTCCTTCTTTCCCTCTTTTGAAAAATGAACTAAACCGACAAGACAAAAAAACATCAACATTAAACAACATCATCATCATCACAATGCGCTTCACACTTCTCCTCGCCTTGCCCTTCCTGTCAGCGATGACAGCCATGGCGGCAAACGTCAACGTCGACCGCCTCGACAAAAAATGGGGCGCTAACGATGAATGTGTGAGTACCATGCCTGCCTGCCTTCTTACCTACCTACCTACCTACGTGATCTTTCCCATCCCATCTCATGCAACAATCCCAATATATAATTGTGCCCATTACTTCCTTTCTTTTCCATTCCCCTCGTCCGTTACGACTGATGTGACTGATTGATTTTACTGACTGACTGGGCGATACATAAATAGTTGCAAACCTGCCTAAGCAGAGGCTGCTACACGGCCCAGTGCTGCTGGGACAAGTGCACGCCGCACAACGACTACAACTGCGTGCATGAGTGCTGCGACGGGTGCATACCGAATGGGCCGAAGATGGCGCTTGCCTAGGTACCTACCTAACTGTGATAGGAATCTATATGATAAGTCCATAAGTACGGTATATACAGTGCCAGATCTGCCATGCTTTCAATGAAGCTGGATCTGCTAGCATAGGTGCTGATGTATCACTGGTTCTAGTCTCGGACTCGACGGCCCGGCTATTTACGGCTCTCTCGTTCTACCTTCAACGGTCGTCGATGGTGGTTTTACGTTGAGGGAGTCATGCACAGGCACACATCTGTGGTGTTTCCTAGCTAGCTGGCTGTCTGGTTGCAGTGATTGGACAGGAAGGAGTTAAGAATGCCCAATCAAGCACGGCACTGATTGATTTATTACATGACAGAAGAAGAAAGCATGGCCTCTATACGGCATTTGTTTTTCTGAATCAAATTTGTTCAAGTGAAGTACACGAATTCAGGCAGCTATCAATCAGCAAAATAACATTTTCTTCGAATCCAAATGCAGGCCTTGATACAGTGCTGTATCTTCCATCTCTTCTTTCCTTTCTATAGACACGCATGATGGCGAAAACCAGACAGCCATGCTGCACTGCAGTACGAGCTCATTTCGTTCCGTTTCAGGGAAGGCAGCCGGCAATCGAGTTGGATTTCAGATATACTTTAGTTCTGTTCTTGTTGCGATAAGTGTTAAATGTTCATGAACCCTCTGTCCGTTCCAGATTCTGATTCGGATCCATTGCTCAGTTATGGTTTTGATTGAATCGGATCGGTTTGTTTTGCTCCGGGGAATGAGCTGCATTGTTATTGCCTTGGATGATGTGTCCGTTGGCTGTAGTTCTGGCTTTGTCCCTTGTCTGTCTGGCGAGAGCCCGGAGGATGCAAAGATTCAAAGGCCATCTATCAGATAGATATAGACAGCGCCGTATGGGCGTATGAATGTGTATAGATAGTTCATCGAATCAAATGGCCATGTCCATATTTATGTGTATCTCTACAGCCTAGAAGATCAGAATCCCTCCCTCTGACCCATCAACTGGGATTCAGAACCCCATGATATCTATCTATCTATCTATCATTCGTTCCTTCCTACAATCTCAATCTATGGCTACTGTCTGTTTGAACACTGCTGACTTACCACTCATTACTGCATGCATCTCTCTCTTCACCTGCCGCAGTGAGAAGGATCACAGTTCGAGATAATGTATGTACAGTACAAAGTATTAGATGTAATGATGCGGCCATCTCAACCACCTACTTTCAACCATCCATGGTTCGTCCTGTTCCCCACCCCCCCCCCCCCCCCGGGAGCCTGGAGTGGACGGGAGCTCTAACGTTTTGGACATCTTAAGGAGACTTATACCTCATTGGAGATGATTATGATTGTTATTTCTATCTTGAACAGAAAAAAAAATGCCCCTTCCTGAAAATTTCCAAACCCTCCCACTCCATACATAATGGCCGCTTGCCTCGCGAAACCAGCAACTCAGACGCCGCCGAAATCACCGAGTTGATGGCATCTGCATCGATATCAACGCCTCCAAAACCAACAGTCACCGTCCAAGGCCCGGCTGCAGCTGCTGCCGGACTCTCCCCCACCCTCTGGTACCGCCATCCACGTCTTCCTCTACGACCTCCGACACTACCGCGACACCTCCTCGTTCGAAGCCCTTCTCGCGCAGCTCTGCGACCCGTCGTACATCGGCCCTCCGTACTTCAGCCCCGATAAAGCGGACATGCTGAAACGCATGCCCATTCCCATCACCAATACAAATGCGAATGGAAGTGGAGATGGAAACACGCTCTCCCTGTCCCTGTCCCAGCTCATCACGGACACTCTGACCGAGCGCCCGAGCGCCGGACAAAAAGGCGCGTTGAAAGCGGCGATTTCCGCGTCTGCGCGGCGCACGATCTGGCGCCTGTGTTTGAGCGGGCGTTTGGTGTCGATCCGAAGACGCTGGAGCGGGACGACAGGTTCTTGGAGGCGTTGAGGACGGAGGGGTTAGCCTTAAGGGTGGGACAACGGTGGGATGGGTTGGTGAAGAAGGAGACGAAGAAGGCGTTTGCGCCGAGGGATAAGAATAAGAAGAAGAAGAAGAAGGGCAGATGATTCTTGTCTAAGTAGGTAGGTAGGTAGGTAGGTAGGTAGCTTACCTACCTAATGAAATGTCTGCTCCTTGCGCATATGGACGGGCATTTGCCCTTCTTTTTTTATCCTGCAACTTTCTACATAGGACAGTGATAAGCGGGAATTATTGTCTGGTGAGCCGACAAAATGTCTATCATGAGACCAGCTCTCTATTTCCCGCGGGAATGGACGAGTCAGTCGCAAGGAACTCCGTGATGGTCCCTGGCCATCTATGCACTAACATCTACTGCTTCGTGGCTTTCTCTTACACCTCGGACCTAGGAAGCACGGAGTAAGTGTACGCATGATCCATCTCCGATTGAAGCTTTCCCCATCATACTGACACCCCATGAGGTCCTAGTTCTCATGATCTTGAGAAGAAGTCCCAAGACTAATAATGTCGATAAACAGGATCAGACCCCCCGGCCTGAACCTCCCTCCCTCCATCCAGCATACATACATACGTATATACCTACACAGACAACTAACCAACAAAACTTAACTGGAGACAAGACCATCTACGGCAACCCCTGCCTCTTATCCGTCCGCCTGTCATTCAACCCCCACGCCGTACTGCTCCCATCATGCACCGTCGCCCGGCGCATATCCCGTCGATACTTCCCCTCGAAGCTGCCCCCCGTCGCGCGGTGCATCACGCACGTATTATCCCACACGACCAGGTCCCCGTTATTCTCCCACTCCACGGACAGGACGTACTTCTGCTGCGTGGCGTGCGTGTACAGTTTCTCGAACAGCTCATCTGATTTCTCCAGTGAGAGACCCTCGATGTGGTGTACGTGCGACGCGATGTACAGGTTCATCCGCCCCGATGGCTCGTGCCGCTGCACGAGCTGGTGCCGCCCCATCGGGTAGTCCTCCGGGTTGATGTGGGCGAAGGTCTTCGGGGCGGCCTTCTTGCGCGAGTGCCAGAGGGAGTGCGCGGCGATGTAGTTGTTCGTGAGGAGGTCGGATTTGAGGTCGTCGGGGAGGTCGTCGAACGCCGTGCGGGTGTCGGCGTATTCGGTGTGTCCGCCTGTTCCCTTGGGGGGCAGTTCGTGCGCGCGGAGGAGCGAGTAGCCCGCGCGGCGGGGGTTGAAGGAGGAGTCGACGTGGAAGAGGGAGTTGCCCTGGATATTAAACACGAAGATCAGTTCATGGTCGTGAGATATATCTCCATAATTGGAATCGGAACAGGTTGTGTTAGAGGACAGACCTTATTCCACTCCCCCCGGATATTATCCTCCGCGAAGACGGACCCGTCCAGATCGATGTTGCCGACGTCGAAGAGCTGCACGTACGGCAATCGATGTGGTCGGCCGCCAGCCAGGTACGGCGTCACGTCGTCCAGCTCGCCGAACTTCTCAGCGAACCTGACGTGGCGCTCGTCGTCGAGGCCGGTGTCACGGAAGACGCAGACGCCATACTGGCAGGTAATATCGTCAGCAAAATGACAGTATCAAAAAGGGGATAGATAGGACACGAGATAGATACCTTAGTAATAGCCGCCAAGATCTCCTGGAAGACATCATCGGGCACCTCCCTGGAGAAGTCCACGCCGGAGATCTCCGCGCCGAACGTCGGATGGAGCTCCTTGACGGAGATGAGGTGGAAGACAGGGTCCGTGGCGATGCCGGGCATGGTGTTTGTTTTCAGCAAGGTAGCATATATAGGTAGATATAAAAACCCGCAGTCGATGTGAGGCTCAGCTCAGCTGCTGATAGAAACTCGATATCAAAAGCTAGATGGTGATTGATGTGATATCTGATAGATCCAAACGATTCGAGGGCGGCCGACCATCTTGATAGCTTATATCTCCCCGTCTGTTCCCCTCCCATCGGCATCTTCGCCGGACCTATCTAATCCATCTTCTGCTCAGACAGGCTGCTTCTTACTAGACGCTGCCCGTAGCGCCCAGTGATAGGGCAGCGCAACCTCGGGTGAAGATCGGTCTGGTCGATGGTTGCGGGGTAGACAACCCCCCCCCTCGGGTATCGTTCGGACTTCGTTGCGAGGGTATCACCTACCTAGGGTCTGCTAGCTAGCAAGCAGGCGAACTCGTCGTACAGTACCAGTCCGGGTTTGCTCAGGCGCCAGTCCGGTCCACATCTGGAATAATCCTCTAGGATCGATCTATCCCCTAGCAGGACGCAGCATGGACGCGGTGCGATGTCCAATATTATTATTATTATTATTATTATTATTAGACGGACGACAACGAGAGTACTGTATTGTACATACTGTAACCTAGCGCCGGCAGCAGCAGCAGCAGTAGCAAGAACTGCATGCCATGCCATTCCATGCTGTGACATGCTAGTAAGCAAGCAAGCATGCGTGCATGCATGGACTCGGACTGCAGAAGGGATGACCTTGACCTTGACTCTGACTTTTCAAGGGAAGCAATGTACCACTTACTTTCTTTTTTTATTTCTGCGCCTTGTGCGAGACGCGGTCCTTCAGCTTCCCTTCCAGGATATATATATATATATATATATGTATGTATATGTATTGACGAGAACCACTAGAACTAGGACTTAGAGCTAGAACATCATCGTGTGGTGTGTTGGTACACCGAATATAAGCTAAGTTGACTAAAGTAGATGCGCAGAGTTCCAGTTCTTCCAGTTCTTCTTCTGCTGATCTGATCTGCTGAATTTACCTCTTTCTTTTCTTTTTCTTTTCAAAAAGGGTTCCTAGCGAAGTACGTAAGTAAGCGAGTGACTGAAGACTACTAGAGGTGCGATTAATTCCATTTAATTCAATGACAGTTGACCATGGACCTCATGAACCCCCCACCCCTTTGACCCCCCTGCCCCCAATTTGCGCAACAGATCACACAACAGAATACAACACCCATACCAGAGAAATTAAAATGACATCACCTTCCGTATGCAACACTGACAGTTGACATCACCAGTTAGACAGGGTTGGTTTTTTTTATTATTTTATTTTATTCTGTCCAAGTTGTCCCGTCTAACTAACAATGGTTTACTTTGATTTTGTCTGCTCCAGCGTTGATGATCTGAGATCATATATTAATTAGGGAGGTTTTTGAGAATAATGGTAGATTGACGAGACACACGCAAAAATCGACAAATTAAACCGGATAGTGTGTTGGACAGCACTGTCAGGATCTGTCGACAACTCCACATATGGAATTGAACGGAACCGAATGGTAGCCACACATATAGGTAATTTACTGCCTTTCATCAAGGGAGTCAATTGTCAGCCATTGCCATTGCCATTGTCAAGTCTCATTGTCAATGCCACTGTCAACGATAAGTATATAAGCACCTAAACAAGTACAGCCAGGACCCCCATACATAAGCAAGCAAGCTCCAGTACCGGTAACTCGTAGTACTTTCGTAGCAATACAAGTCGAACCTCACACCCTGCAGTAAGCAAAGTCCCCAGAAGAACGAAACACACTTGACATAAACCAAACCGACCCCAAACCGGAACAAAGAACAAAAAGCCCATTGCAATGTCGATCGAACAAGGATATCTTTCTCTTTTTTTTTGTGGTTTTCTCAGGTCATGTCTGCCGAGTTGGAACATTCCGCACGCCGGAAGCCAACAAACACAAGGAACATCAGACGCAACACACTCGTCAGCTGGTTCAATCGTACTCGTCCTGCTCTTCCTCGCCCTCGCCGGCCCGCGCCCGCGAGCCTTTGACGCCGTCCTTGCGGATCGGGATCTTGATGCCCTGCAGCGCGAAGCACTTGCTCAGCGGCGTGCTCTCGATCACGCCGGGGAACTTCTTGGCAGAGAAGACCTGGAACGGCTCCGAGAAGACGGACGCGAGGACGGGCGCGGAGCCGTGGTTGAGGACCGGCTGTCCGTTCTCCGAGGGTGCTCCGACGTTGACAAAGTTCATCTTGAGGCTGGAAGACGTTAGCTGCATCCGAGGAGGACAGATTTTTTTTTCGATGGAGAGGGAATATACCGGAAGGTCCCCTCAGTCCGCACGCTCAGGTCCTGCAGGATGAACCACACGCCGATCTTGTTATCCGGATCCGTCAGGCGGAAGGCACTCGCGCTCAGGCTGCCGATCAGGTTGCGCGTGAACATGCCCCCGGGAGCCGGGACGGGCTGCTGCGGCGCCGGCTGCATGTGGCCGCCGGGCGGGTAGTACTGCGGGTAGTATGCTGCCTGAGGATTCTGGTACGCCAGCTGCTGCGGGTTGCCACCGTAGTAGCCGTTCATGGGGTAGCCGACGGGCTGGCCGTAGGGGTTCTGCTGCGGGTACATGGGGTAGGACGGGGAGAAGCTCTGCGGCGGCGGAGGATACGACGAGGAGGTGGCCGTGGATATCGAGGGAGAGGTCGCGGAGTGTCGGACGAGGTTGACTTCGCTGGTTCCTTCAGCGTTCCACAGGTCGACGGTGAGGACGTAGAACGAGGTGTCGATTTCGCTGTCGAGTCAGCACCTGAACAGACGGGAACAGGCTCCGATCGGACGGAGAGCTTACTTGATGTCAATCTCTTTTTCCGTCTGCGCATCCTTGACGATCAGACGGATGCACGGCGGCGGGGTGATGGGTCTCCGATCCTATGTCGTCGCGTTAGCCAACCTTCGAGAGACGAGAAGGATCCCGCCGGATGTCCACTGACCTTGTCGCCAAAGCCGCACATGCGCGCGCGGATGGGCTGCTGCACGACCTGGAGCGACCAGATGCGGCCGTCGTGCTTGGTCGAGACGGGGGCGAGATGGTCGACGGGGCCGCTCTGGGCCTGTTGTTGCGGCGGCCGATAGCCAGAGGACGCGGGCTGCTGCATGCGGTCCATCGCCGGCGGAGGGATGCGATCCATAGACAGCGGGGGTGGCGGAGGAGGGACTTGTTGATGGGATCTGTCTTGCTCCACGGCGTACATGGTTCGCGGCGGAGGTCAACCGGGGACGGCGCAGGGAGGGCGGAGTTTTTATATACCCTTCCTTTTTTTTCCACCCTCTGCTGCCTGGCGGGCGTTATGACAACCGACGTCACGGGGGAGGGGAGCAGAAACTCTTGTCCGGCCGGGGCTCGACGTGTCGCGTGAAGCTCGACGGGGGACGAGACGTCACGATTGAAGCATCTCGAGCGCAGGCGCGATGGTCGAGGACCCGTCCGGCGCGCTGAGAGCAGGGCGCACCGCGATGAACAAGCTCGTCGGGAGAGAGCAGACGGATGGATGAGACGACCACAACGACCGCGATGGAGGAGGTGGTGGGAGAGGAGGGGTGGGGTGGAGAGGAGCAGCTGCAGCAATATGTAATGTGCTGTGCAGGAGAAGATGTTGGGCGGAGGGCCGGCGCCTTGAGGCCTGCGCCGCCTCTCTCGGCTCGCGCCGCGACCCGGACAGCGTCTTCTAGCTCGACGCGGTCGACCAGACAGACAGTCCTCCGTCCAGCCTATACACAGTCCTGTCGAGTCTTCTGCCATCGACAGCCCAAGCCACGCCGTGGGACAGCGTTTCCACGATGCGCGTTCCGAGGGGACAGCATCCTCCGCCGCATGGCTCTCCACACGACACAACAAGCGCCCTGCAGCGTCTGCCCTCCCCACCAGATCACCGCCAATCGCCTGTCTGCCCAGGTCGTCCTTATCATGTTGACAACGTCTACCAGCACAGATACAGATGAGAGACTGTGCGGAGAGGTACAGGTCCCTGGCCCCTCTCCGGCTACTTTGGTGGCATCACTAATCAAACGATGGCTAGAGGCGACAGAGTAATATTATCGAGGTCGTGCCCTCTCTGCAACGCCCAGGACTCTGACGTGTCGTGGCCAGACGTCGATCCCCGTGGCATCCGGCATGTCGAGCCGGGATGCCTCCATCGACGCCCTTGCAGGCGACATATCTGTATATCCTCCCACCGGTGAGCAACCTGATCTGCGACCAGCGTCCGGTGACAGGAGCATCGTATCATCAGCATCCCTCCTTCGCTACGGCATCCGGCGGCGCTCGGGCCACTGTCTAGCGGCGATCACCGTCGCCAGCTCGCCATCACCGCCGTCACCGCCAGGCACCTCGCGCCCCTGCTAGTCCCTGGCCGGAAGCTCACCGGTCCGCTCGACGCTGTCGACGGAGGGCGTGGTGGTTCGCCCGTCCGGAGCACGTATCGCCAGGTGTCCCCATGCCGGTACGCAGCACGGGGATGCTGGCGACGCGCAGGGAGATGACGTCTGTCTGCTCACAGGGCAATGGCTTATCGTCGGGACCATCCCATCTGCGCCGTCGACGGCCGAGGGGCGATGCTTAGCATGCAGATCACCGGGACGTTGAAGAAGCGCTGTCTCAGACTCCTGCCTCAGGCGTCAAGGCTCCCCACCCTGAAAAAGACGGGCTTCGGTCGAATCCACGCCAATTCTTAGCATGCCTTGCACCGCTGTCCTCGTGCTGCGCGCACCACGCCTTCGCTCTGCCTCTCGTTTGACAATAATGCTGGCACTATAGACAGGGTATGCTTTTGCCCCCCTCGGTAGGAGAACCCTGTGGAGCCGGCATCCCGTTGAATATCTCCTGCCGACCTGCAGGCTGGAGACGCGGAGAGCCCGCACGGTCCCATGCAAGTCAGGTGATGGCCTCGAAAGCCCTGCGGCACAGGCGTCACCGCCGGCCAACGTGTCCAGATGTCGGACCATCATCCTTTGGAGTTCTTGTTCAGAGCCATGAGACCATCGATCGCACAGTGGCCTCAGGAACCTTGGAATCTGACCAAGGAATTCACAGCAGCTCGAGTCTGGTGAGCTGTATCCCGAGTGCGGTCTAACGTCTCGCCATCCCCGCCGGCAAATCACCTTCCGCGTGCGGCCGCGACACTTGGTCAACATTGACCACCACCGCGCGCACCTCCTCCCAGCATCCACGGCCAGCACAGATGCTGCTGCTGCCCCTCATCTTGTCTTATTCTCCGGAATGTCGGTAAACAAGAAAGGGAACCTGTTCTGCAGAGCCGTTGGACTCCACAGGGGCAGCTGCGCGGATGCCCCACTGCGGCCCCCGCCGCTCAACCAGCGCTAGCACAGCCACTTGGATGGACATTGCGTGCGTCCACGGCAATAATGATCATCTCTGGCGGCTCTGGCCTGGCCTGAGCGGACGGCAGATCTGGCAAAATGAACGAGGGCGGCTGGCTCTTTTTTTGTTTTTTTTTTCTCCGCACTGCCAGTCGAATCGCGTCCCTGCCCGGGATTCCTCCATGCTGCACCGTGACTCGACCAGCTGGCTCTATTTACGCAGTAGTCTTCTTGTTTCTGACTTGTCTCTGCTGCGTCGTCCCTTGTCCAGGTGTCTTGGCATAGCTAGCTCCCCCCTTTGCCGCCAAGAGATCGTTTCCCTGGACGTTTCAAGAATCAACAGGGAGGTTCTTCTTCCATGTAGCGCAATAATAGCGTCCCTATTGGGCCCGTTCGGTTAATTTGGAAAATCCCTGCACCGTTCCCGTCTGATCTACGCCAGCTAGCTTGTTAGGGAATCTGACGCCGATCATCCGTAGTGTCTTCTGGTAGAACAGATTCAACAGAAGGAGCGGGATCGTCGAGGAAGCTTGGCTTAGCTACTGTACCGAATGGTCGAGAACAGTAAAAAATGCTAAAAAAAAATCTGCTCTAGTTCTCTTCGTCGACATTTTTTTTTTTCCTTATGGATTCGACGTGTTGCTATGATGCGTTGTGGGAGGGTCAATGGACTTTCCGCCGCTCAACAGTTTGCAACTCAGCATCGGTCGCGACTCTCGTTTGTTGGGAAAAAAGGAAGGAGGGAAAAAAAAAGAAAGAAAAGAAGTTCTCTGAGCCAATGGATAACTCTACTACTACTCTGTAGCTATGCGGTTGATTGCTAGCAAATTATGCATATTGACCACTGGAAAATATCTGAAGACATCTCTCTCCTTTTATTTTTTTACCCTAACCGGATAAAACACTTTATCATAACAGGTACACCGTATGAGACTGTTCTGTTCTTTTTTGCACGCCAACCACAGCAGCTACTTTGGAAGTATTACTAAAATTCAGATCAGGGAAGAAAGGACAGAGAAAAAAGAAATCTAGAGCCATGTGTGATTTTATCCCCCCGCCTCTTTTTTTCGATCTCAACACACAGATCATGTATGGTATGGTATCTATCGTCGATGAAGATGACTACCAGCAGGCCAATGGGATGCATCTCTCTCTCTCTCTCTCTCTCTCTCTCTCTAATGGTTGCACATGTACGGTAAGGTCAAAAGCTCGCTTGACATTAAATAAAATAAATAAAGTGCAGTGTTGCTTTTTTAGTTTAGTTTAATACTAAAGAGCTGCAAATCGTCCTTTGGTTTTTTCTTTGTTCTTTTTTTTTCCTTTACACGGCTTTTCCCATCATTTGATCAGTTTTATTCCTTGCGGGTTCAGGTTCAGGTACAGGTGTACCGGTCTCAGCTAGTCAGTCCATGGACTAGGTGGCACTGTGGCGCTGTACTGTACAGTACATGCACAGTATGTATGTATGTACCATAGGTGCCAGTAATTGGAGGGACAGGGACGGTAGGTTGGGGGGGGTGGGTGAAGATGTGTTTGTTGCTTACACTTCTGCCCTGCCTTTTTATTCTTCTAGCAGTCTTAGCAGTCTTATATATATATATATACTCTGAGACCGAGACCGAAGAGGATTGGATCGATCCGTTGGATTTGGATTCCATGAAACGGGGGCATGTGGGCATGAGTATGTTTAATAACAAACAAACAAACAAACAAACAAACAAACAAAAAGCTGCGCCCGAGCCTGAGCCCAAACCCTTGATCACGGCACATACCCTTATGAATAATGTCAATCCAATATCAATCAATATACAGAAGGAGAAGAGAAAGAGAGCAGGGTAAGTCAGTCAGTCGTGTATGTGATGTGAACTTTTTGACTTGACTTTGGAGAGAAATCATGGACTTGGGAAAGAGAAAAGCATAGGTCTATATATACATATGTATATATTGCCAGGTCTCAGGTCAGGTCAGATATAAAGGGCTGCTACTAGCGGAGCGGGGATCTCGAGCCTACATTAGGTAGGGTAGCTAGCTAGCTACTGTTACGAGGCAGCGCCGGAGTCATGGAATTACTTTACTCCGAAGGAATGGCTACCACGTGACTGGCTCATGGCGATCAAACCCTTGGCATACTGATCCAACTGATCCGGGGATCAGAGGATCAGTTCAGAACTCCCACTGATCCACTGATCCACTGATCCAGGGCAGACAGGCATGTATATAATGACGCTCCTTTCAGACAGATTTCGACCCTCGTGGTCGACTCACGCGGCAATCCAGCATATAAGCATTGCTAGTAACACAGGTCTATTCTTACTATTATATTGCTGTCACGACAGGCCTAAATGACTAGACCAGAGGGGGTCGTTGGTTATCTTGAGGACAGAAAACAAGGGGGTGAGCAATATAGTAGTAAGAATAGACCTGTGTTACTAGCAATGCTTATATGCTGGATTGCCGCGTGAGTCGACCACGAGGGTCGAAATCTGTCTGAAAGGAGCGTCATTATATACATGCTGCCTGTCCTGGGTCCTTGGGGATCATAGAATGGGATCATAGTTTTGGATCATAGGTTTGGATCATAGGTTTGGATCATGGGTTTGGATCGTGGAATTGGATCGTAGTGTTGGATCATGGAAATGGATCGTAGACGATCCATCACGTGACCTCCTTCCTAGTCCGTAACATATATATATAGCTGCTGTTATCGTGATCAAACCTTGTAGTGTGTAACCTGTAAATCATCATGATTGTGATGATGATGATGGTGGCCTGGCAGGAGGGGTTGTTGACGGAAATAATAATAAAGTGAGCGCGTGTGGGTGATGATCCACGCGCTGCTTCGAAAACCTAACCTGTGACGGCGCCCAGTCATAGTATTATTAGCTAAAACTATGGTAGCTTGTCATACAGAATCAAAAGCATGGAGAAGAAAAAGAGAGAAATCATGGCATTGTGGGGTGGTTGATATCGCCAAGTAGTCCCGGCAGTATCTCCCACCGCCTACTTGTCCGCCACGCCGTCACATCACCCCCCCCTTCAAAAACGCCTGCCCGCAGGCGTTCAGGGCCTAAGTAACTGGCTTGTTGTCATCCCTATGCTCCTCCGGGTCCTCACCATCCTCCCAGCATCTTAACCACTCTTTTAGCCGCTTCGGGGGTCCAGGCAGGTCTGGGTAGCGCTCATGGAAGCTTTGTAGGCAGTGCGGTGAGCCTATAAAATTTGCTGCCGGGTACCATGTTGGGTCATTGTCATAGCCTACCCACTTGACCTTATACTGCAGCTTCCCCTGATGCAGACGGACTGCTAAAATTTCTTCTACCTCCCATTCATATTCCCCATTAACCTCTATAGCTGGGGGAGGATCCTCAATCTGGCCTGGAAGGGGGTCGGTGGCTGCCTTCCAGAGCTTGTCTGGTGAGAACACTGGATGCACATGGATTGAGGCTGGTAAGTCCAGCTTATAGGCATTACCAATCTGTTCAACAATGCAGTAGGGGCCTGCCATCTGGTAGTCCAGCTTGCGGCTAGGACAGTCTGTCTTCCAGGTACAGGCTGACACCCATACCATATCTCCTACCTTGAAATCAACAACCCTCCGGTGCCGATCTGCCTGTTGCTGCTGGGAGTCCTGAGCCTTCTCAATGAGCTTCCGGGCATAGTTCCAGGTGGCTTCTAGGCGCTGGACCCATTTTTGGGCATCATTCCGGTTCAAACACTCCATGGCAGATTGGTCTGGGAGTTGGGGCTGTTGCCAGTCAAAGGAGGTCTGCGGTGTCACACCTTGGTTGATCAAGAATGGTGGGACCCCAGTTGACTCATGAGGCAGGACTGCCGCCGCAAAGTCCATTATCAGTAGCCAATCTGACCAGTCATCCTGGTAGTGGTTAACAAAGGGTCTAAGGCGCTGTGCCATATGCTGGTTTATTATCTCTGTTTGGCCATCTGTCTGGGCATGGTTCGCAGTGGAGAGCCTCAGCTTCACACCTAGGATCCAACAGAATTCATTCCAGAAGTCTGAGATGAATTGGGGTCCCCGGTCTGATACAATGGTGTCCAGGGGTCCGGTCCACCAGTAGACATGCATTATAAAAAGCCTTGCCATGTCTCAGGCTGTGGTGGTCTTGTGGCATGGGATAGATATCGGCCTTTTCCCTAAGCAGTCTACCACTGCAAAGACAGCATCGTAACCATGTCAGTCCTTAGGAAAGCTTCAGAAGTCCATTGAGATATGTTTCCATGGCTGGTCTGGTATGGGCAGCGACTGCAACAGTCTGGGGGGCTTATCACGCGGGTTCTGAATCCGCCGGCACATGTGGCAGTTGGCAACATACTGATCAATGTCCTGGGTCATGCCTGGCCAGTAGTACCTTTCTGCTAGCAGTTTCCTCATCTTATTCCTTCCAGGGTGGGCAGTAGAAGCCTGGCAGTGCATCTCATTCAGGAGCTGTATTTGAAGATTTCCCTCATCCAGCACCACCAGCTGATTCTGGCCATACAATAACAGATCTTCCTCTAGGGACCATGGAGCCTTTCCTTCAGCAGCTGCTGCCTGGAGGTTTGTCAGGGATTCATGGGTACAGTTGGCCTGTAGCAGGCGGTCTGCTAGATGCAACTCCTCCTGGATTGGTGCCAGCTCTGCATGGGGGTTTTCCATCTCTTGTACAATGTGAGGGTCAAGCCATTCTGTCTTTAGGAGCTGCTGGGTCCAGTATTCCTTTTTCAGGCTATTCTGGGCTTCCACTATTGCTGGCTGCCGGGATAGGGCATCCGCTAATGGGTTCTGTTTCCCTGGGTGGTATTAAATCATGAAGTGGAACCAGGTGAGATACTCAGCCCACTTCACCTGCCACAAGGTCAGGACCTTAGTTGTCATGAAATATTCCAAAGCCCAGTGGTCAGTTAGAATATCAAAGGGGTCCTCCTGCTGCAAGCCTTCCAGCTCTGGTCGCCATTCCTCCAAGGCCCGTATGATGGCTAAGAGCTCCTTATCATGGATTGCATAGTTGCATTCTGCCGGTGCCATAGTTTTTGAGAAATAGGCCACTGGGTGCCATTGTCTGTCCCCATCCACATCCAACTGAGAGAGTACTCCAGCAACCACCCCATCCGAAGCATCAGTCTCCAGCTTGGTTGGTCGATAGGGGTCATAATGGATCAGTACTGGGGCGGACATTAGCTGTTCCTTAAGCAACTTAAAGGCCTGAAGACACTGGGAGTTGAAGTTAAAGGGCATGTCCTTTCTTGTAAGGTTAAACAGGGGTCTTGCAATGCGGCTATAGTCCTTAATAAACCGCCGGTAGAAATTGCAAAAGCCTAAGAAGGATTGCACTCCCTTAACTGTGGTTGGGGGCTCCCAGTTCTGGATCACTGCCACCTTCTCTGGGTCGACCTCTATTCCATTAGTGCCGACAATGAAGCCTAGATACTTGGTCTGGGTAACATGGAATTCACATTTCCTGATGTCTGCTTGAAGCCCTGCCTCTCAGAGTTGATTCAGCACTCTGATAACATGCTCCTGGTGCTCTAGTTCATTCTGGGAATAGACTAGTATATCATCAATAAAGATGGTCATAAACTGGTCCAGATAATCCAAGAAGAGGTTGTTCACATATCTCTGGAAAGTGGCTGGTCTGTTGGTGAGCCCAAAGGGCATCACCCGATATTTGTAGGCTCCATAGCAAGTCCAGAATGTTGTTAGGTCTTCTGACTCAGGATCCATCTGGATCTTATGAAATGCCTGCTGGATGTCAAGTTTAGTGAAGATCCTTGCTCAACTTAGGCGTTCTAGGGTCTCATCGATCAATGGCAGAGGGTAGCAGTTCTTCTTTGAGATGGCATTTAGCTTCTGGTAGTCCACACAGAGGCGCAACCCCCCATTAGCCTTGCAGACAAAGAGGATTGGGGAAGCAAAGGGAGCTCCACTAGGGACTATAAAACCCTTGCCCAGGTTCTCCATCAGGTATTTCTTGGTAGCTTCCAGTTCCTCAGCAGATTGCTTGTACAAGGGGCTATAGCCTAGAGAGTTCTTCTCAGTGAGCTCAATGTGGTGGTCATAGGAACAGTGTGGTGATAGCTGATCAGAGGCTTCCTTAGAGAACACATCCTGCCAGGGACAGTAGCATGCCAGGAGGTGTTTGTCCAGATAGGCCTCTTTATCCTCTTCTGTTGGTGGAGGTTGGGTTTTTTCCTCAATGATCCGGTCAATCTCATGGAGACTGGTAATGAAGGTTTCGCTCTCTCAAGCCCGGGCAGAGCGGTGGAAGCCTGCAGCCCCAACCAGGGCAATGTCAATCTCCAGGGGTTTCTTTGGGGGTTCCTTTGGAGGCTGTGGGCGGTGCTGTTTTACAATAGGTCCTATCCCTTGAAGGGCTCAGTTCATCTTGGCTAGGTCCAAATGCCTATCCATGGCAGCAGTTCGGGGCGGTTGATACCTAGCAGGTCCAGCATCTGGAACTTGCTGCTGGGTATTTGCCTCATCTCCTGCAGCCATGAGCTCATTGAGCTCTGGGTGCTGGTCCGGCCAAATCAAGCACCTATTCCGTACATCCAACCAAACATCTTGCTCCTCACACCACTTCCGGCCTAGAATCATGTCATGATGCCCAAGGTTGGCTATGAGCATAGGCACATCAGCCTGCCGGCACCCATCAACTGCCAGATGCAATATAATTGCGTGGGTGATTTGTTCTTCAGTCTGGCCATCATAACCCCAGATGCGGCAATCAGAGTTCAGGGGCACCACTGATGTTTGGAAGTATTTAGCCACATCCCTTGCACAAGAAGTATTAATGAATACAGATCCATTGGCTCCAGAGTTGACCAATACCTTCAGTTCCACACTTAGTCCATTTCTTGACACATGACTAAGTACAACAAAGTGATTGCCGCTGAGCAACTTGCTCATGTCCAGCAAAGACAGGTCAACCTCATAGCTTTTCCCTAGAAAGGAGACTTTCCCTAGGGTAGAGCTTTTCCCAAATCCTGATTCTCACCTGATACTTCCTTCTTCTCTTCCAGGGTCTTAATCTCCAAGGCCTTCTTGTGGGGGCAGTGTGGGGCGATATGGCCAGTCTCCTTGCAGTAGAAGCACTTTCCTTCCCGCATCAGTTCTGCCCTCTGTTTATCATCTAGTCTGCTAGCCTTGGAAGCTGCAGGTGCAGCAGTCCTGGTGGTATGCTTGTCACAGGGTTCAGCAGCAGGAGCAGTCCCAGCAGGTTTGTAGGACTTGTTCCAGGCCTTGGACTTTTCAGCATTGATCTGCAGAGTGTATGCTGCCTGAGAACAGGCAGTAGAGAATTCATTGAAGGTCCTGGAGGCATGGTAGTCTCAGGTGGTCAGGTTCCAAAGTTTGTCTGTGAGCTTGTCAAAAAGCTCCTCCTTGTAGTCTTCTAAGTGCAGCTGGGATTCACCTGCCAGATGCATGAATTCTGCTAGGAAGTCATGGTATTTCTGGTGTGATTCCATCTGGAGGTAGCGCAGTTGGCGTCTAGCTGTCATGTGGCAGTTCAGATCAAAGAAGATTGATTTCAGGTGCTTGAAGACCTCATCAGTGGTCTGGTACTGGTTCACTGAGTCTTCTTGGAATCGGGGAGCTGCATGTCTGGCGGCGCGCCCACCAAGGCGACTCTGCACATATGCAACTTGGAGCAGATTGCTGGAGTAATGGTCAGCATTGGCATTCAATTTGCCTTTCATCTGGGCCATCCAATCATCGAACTTGGGTTCCTTTCCGTCAGTTAGGATGGGTGGGTCTGGGAGCTTGACAGTATGCCTGGGTTGATCAGGGACAGGGGTAGTCCTACAATCTCCATGGGTTCTCACAGCCATCTCTGCAAAGGCATCTCAATATTTGTCTTGTTCAGTGATGAGTTCAATAATCTGACTTTCTTGGGCATCAAGTTGCTGGCGGAGGTTCTCAGTGTGACATTCTGTACAATTGATCCAATGCTCTTTGTCCTCCTGATCAGCCTCCCACATGCGAAGAAGGCCTTCAAAGAGTTCTTCTGGATCATTTTGACATTTGGCAAGGAATTCAGTCTTGGTAATTGTTTCTGGCTCATCGATTCCTTGAGGGAGAATGGAAATGCATTGAGATCCTTCTGGTTTGGGGGATTCCTCAACTGCACTGGTTGGGTTGGGGCTTGTAGGCTTGTCAGCAGTTTGAGCCATCTTATTATTCTTCTGGGTTCTGGGTTCTGGAGGTCCTTGATCTAGGCTGCAAGGTTCTGGAGTCTTGAAAATTGAAAGAAAGAAGGTTTGTCTACCCCCAAACACATGTAGGGTTGCTTATCACTCTGGATCGCACATAACATGTAACTAGGGTAAACAAGAGGGTTTGGTAGAGTAAGAAGTTTAGGATTGATGCTTTTGATTATGTGACGGCGCCCAGTCATAGTATTATTAGCTAAAACTATGGTAGCTTGTCATACAGAATCAAAAGCATGGAGAAGAAAAAGAGAGAAATCATGGCATTGTGGGGTGGTTGATATCGCCAAGTAGTCCCGGCAGTATCTCCCACCGCCTACTTGTCCGCCACGCCGTCACATAACCCACAATATATATATATATATATATAACGAAACACTACCTATAGGTAGCGAATATTTAAATGGGTGCACATCAAAGATTTTCCCCTGTGAGCAGCAACTACTGTACCTACCTCCTTATCGTTATTAGGCATACATACCAGGGTGTGGACTGCATTACGTGCAAAACAACAAAAAAAGTTCAGTTCAAACGGATGGTACAAGGAGGAGGAGGAGTGCAGTGCCTATTGGACAATAATCTTGCGTACAGTGCAGTACTCCATACGTGAGTAATATCTCGTATGTACATGTACCTAGAGTCGAAATGAGATAAAATGATAATAACGATAATGATGCTTCTGGGCATGACATTCTTTATGTGAGTTCAGTACTGCTTTTTTCCTTGATTGGAATAAATCCATCCTCCATTAGGTACCTTTACCGGGCCCGATATTGTACTGCACTTACCAGGCAGGTAGGTATGTAAGCCCCGCCACTAGCTTAATCGGACATTTTCGTTTCCAGCTCCCCGAAATAATAAAAGGCAACTTGAAAGAAAAGAACCGAACAGAAGCAAGAAATAAAAGAATAGACACTTACATCAATGTGTGAGAGAGAGACCCGAAGAAAATTAATTTTCATTTATTAACATTGAACGAGAAAAAAAATGAACATGCGCCTTGCCTCTACCGCCAAAACGTTAGAACAACATACCAGAAAGAAGCTACACATAAGCGAGCAAGCTAAGCGGTTTTACAGGATGAAGCTGCGCTTCTTCCGGTTGTACGCGCGCTGGTCCTTGAGCCACTGCCGGTACCCCTGGACGCTGCCGATCTTCTCGCCGTAGTAGTCCGGGACGGGGTTGGTCATCGAGTTGGACGAGGGGTCCACGCGGTAGCGCTTGATCCGGTTGTAGAATTCTTTTTCTTTCTGGAGAGTACGGGGTCAGTCGTTTGTCAACGTAAAGACGGGATATCTAGAACACGGAGTATGAGGGTAAGATATATAGGGGAGGGCGGAGAGAAGACGCACCACTTGAACAGCAGGCTTATACTGCCTGTAGATCAACCCCCAGATGGCATTCCCCAGGAACGGGCCCACCAGCCAGCCCACCGCACCGCACGCAGCAGTCGCCAGGCCCAGCACGACGAGCGGGTCGAGCCCCATCGCCTGCGCGCCTAGGTTCTCCAGGTCTTGCGTGGAAAGGATCTGCACGCCGACGACGGTCGTGGCGATTGAGGAGAGGATGGACGAGGCGAGCGAGTACCGCCGGCGCGACGCGCGGAGCTTGAAGAAGGAGTTCCAGTCCAGGTAGACATCGCCGGCCTTAGGAGATGACGACGGGGTGGGAGAAGAAGAAGTGGACGTGGAGTTTGCGCGGATGCAGGTGTTTCGGAGGGCGGTGGTGAGGAACATCTGAGCTTGCTGTGGCCGCAACTTGAGCAGCGCAAGCTGCTTCTTGTTAAATGGCACGACGCGCTGGCATCTCGAAACGGTGCTTGCAGCACGCTTCTGCTGCCGGAGTGTCTGCTGGAATGATGGCAAGGAAGAAGCCGCGGTGGAGTACGAGAAAGGCGCGAGGGTGGCTGAAGACATCCGGGCACCCAGCGCAGGGGTGCGCATGGGCCCGTGGATCACTGAGATGTGCATCGTGAATAGAACAAGTCCGATGCTCCTGTCCAACGTCGATGCGTAGGTCAAACTCGTGGACAGAAATTTGACGGCATGAGGCGCTTGATCAGATGTCGCCAGGTGCCCGCGGCGCGGGTTCCGCCGCACCTCCGCTTGGATTACATAAGCAACGAATCCCCATGGACACTGAGCATACCTACTCCAAGCCCAGCATACTCCGCAACAGTTCAGCAACCTGCAAGCACGATTGACTGACGTGCCTGCGTATCCAACAGAAATACTGAGGCCATATGCGCTCTCGTTTTGGAGAAATCTACCGCAGAACCTCGAAACGTCTCGTAGGGATGCTTGAAGAGAACGTGCAGGCTCATGTACTCTTTTCATCTACTCTCTCTATATATCATGCTATTCCACATCGTTAATCTTATATAAATAGCGTTCATATATCATAATCATCAATGTGGAACCGTGACTCGTACGTTCACAGGAGGATGTCATCACAAGCGGCTGCCAGAGGATGCCAGCCTCGGTTACACGGTCACTCAGTGAATGCCGTCCTGCTTGACGTCGCCGGGACGAGAACGCGCAGGGGTTGGTGTGCCGAATCCGTTGACGCGGCCGTAGAGCCATTTCAACATACTGGTGCTCAGCGCCATCACGACAGCGCTCACCGCAAACAGGCCGACCCGGCCAGGGGTGGGCAGCTTCTCGAAGATCGGATACGGATACCTAGTCGTGTTAATAGCAGTAGGAGACCGCAACTATAAAGAAGATTCACAGAATACCATCCATTGTGCGCGTAGCATCTCTCGATCCAGAACCAGTAGCCAAAGGCGATGCCGCCTGACAGGCCCAATGCGGGTAGGACGGTGATGGTCCAGGGAGGGGAGAGCAGCAGCATATCCACCAGCATAATGATGGAGGGAAATGCATGAAAGCTGAGATCTACCGCCCGGTCAGCAGAATCCGCGAGGAGCTAGCACTCCGCACGTACCTGCGTGAAGCGGCAGATAGGCCCAGTCCGGAACCACCAGACGCGGATCGATCTGAAAAGACGGTCAGTGACTCGTGAAATCAATAGAGACGAAGGACGGCATGTGAAAAGAGAGGGACTCCAAACCATCCTCAGACCCCAGTAGAGAATGCTGATGAGCACTTCCATGGGAGCGCTACAGACGGAGAGAAGGTTCTTCGCGAGAAACAGCCGCGGCGACAGCGTGATATCCGCGAGCAGGGCAAGAATGAATGTCAATGTGGCCAATGTCAGACCAATGACGGTCAGGTACTGGAAATGCCAGCCGTATGCCTCGTTGCTGTCTCCGTCAGCATCCGGCCGCTGCTAGTGGCGGGGGTTTCGGCACTCACGCATGGTTCGGATTTTCATGCATGCTATTGCACGGATTAAGCCATGCATCGTATTTGAACAGAGGGTTGACCTACAACTTGAACGACCAGATGAAGCTTGAGAGTCCTATCAGCTGTGCGAGAGTCAGCCATGGATCGAGCAAAGGCTAATCCCGCACGAAACTTACATGTACCACGGCCGAAAACCCCCGCGAAGGGCTGGGCAGCCGCTGGAGGGGATGTTTTTGTATAAGATACTCAGAGGTCTTCTGGGCAGCCATCAGTGCGCCTAGAGTTCCGTGCAGCCTTACGCCGAAGTATATATATACAGGGGTTGACCGGGGAGGACGAGCAAATTGCGAAACAAGCAATCGAGGGACGGGCATAAAAGTCCCAGTCACGGGACCGCAAAGCCGCGGGATGGCCCCAGCCTCGGCGCCAAGGATCGCCGGTGCCGAGCCCACGTGCGGGGCACGATGGCTTATGTCAGCCGCCCCCACGGAACAGCGTAGCCCCGGCCCCGGCCCCTCCTCGTATCGGCGGCATCGCTTATCGCGTTACTCTGTGTATCTCTCTCCGCATGGCCACGACGGGTCGGGGCCGCTCGTTGGCTCTGGTGCGGATTAATGGCGGATCCCGCGTTATCTGCTGGTGGTTAAAACTGCCGCCCGCGCCCGTTGTTCGGGGCGCCCAGCTGATTGGAAATTCATTGCATGGATGAAGAAATACGCCGCTTTCAGCTGGCTTTCCGGTCCTTCGCGGAGATCCCGTCTGAAGAATAGGGATTCGTTTGTGTGGTTCAATTGATCTTTCGTCTGGGCCGCGCTCCGCCCGCCTCTTATCAGTGCGGTGGCACCGACGAGCTGGATGGCGCCCACCCTGAAGACATTAATACTCGAGCGGGACTGGAACTGGATCTATCGTTAGGACCCTGTTCCCCGAGCTAGACATCTTCCAGGGCAGCATGCCTCGTCCAAGGAAGCCAGGTGCGCCGGAACCCAAACGGAGGAGCCGAAAAGGGTGCTGGTGAGTTCCTGTCCACATCGCTATCGATCGTGCGAAGCTGAGTCTGCTAGGCCATGCAAAGCACGCAAGGTAAAATGGTAAGATGTTGGAAAAGACAAATAGTCCTTCGAGGAGGGTATTAACAATCACTAGCGGCGAGGAGAAGCCGTCTTGCGTGAACTGCCTCGGGCAAGGGGAGACTTGCGACTACAGCATCAGACTGAACTGGGAGGGCAGAACCAAGAAGAAGGCATCGACGAGCCACTTGACGTCGTCGCGCAGTGGATACACGGCGGAAATTCTTTTATCACAGGGTCCTGGTCGCGGGGCAGCGCGTGTCGGTCCTCTACCCTGTGTGCAACCGCAGACATCTGCTTGTGGTCCGAGCAGTGTCCAAGGCTGCTCGACATCGGAAGATGTGCTCTGGGACGCTTCAGGACGCCTGGACTCTGCACCTGCGCCACCAGCCGTGTTCGAGGACCGTTCTATCAGCTGCAATGATAGCAATGAGGATGCAAGCACGGTTGCTGCAGATCTGAATGGCGGTGTTCCTGCGAGTTTCCGGCTGGCACAGTCGCCACGTGCAGCGCTGCCCCCGTGCCAATCCTTTCCCTCTCCACCATCTCGGCAGAGCCCTTATCTACCATCGTCGGATACGAATATCCCAAATTCTAATGCAGGGTCTATCTTTGCGTTGAATTTTAACAGCCAGTTTGCTTTCCGGCGCACCTCGTTCTTACGTCAGTCGCTGGAGACGCAAAGCCAACGAAGAACCCCGTCCCTGGAGGACAATTGGTCTCCTGATCGAGTAGCGAAGCACACTAAGTCGCCGCAGTATCCTTGTATCTCTGACGCCTTTAGCCACCGGGCTCACAATGCTTCTCATGCAGAGAGCCCAGGACGTGCCAGCGATATGCCGTCTGCTCATATATCGAACGTGTACATGCCTCCCCATCTTCGGCGGCATTTTCCTCTATCCCCTGCCGACTCCGCAAATTCAGACGACACAAATGCCAAAGTTCTGACACCCTTGAGTGACTCACCCAACCTGCGACGCGTCTCGATTAATTCGTTGCTCTCCACCGAGAATGGGAAACCAGACCCGGCGGCGGATTCCCCAACCGCAGGCTCAAAGCAGTCTCCCTGGTTAGCAAGTGGTACTGTCGACTATGGCCTCGACTGCGGTCGCCCTGACTTCGATCTGAACCGAAACGATGACGTTGCAGCCATTCAAAGCATCTCCTGCTCAGAACAGATCAATCCGCACTGGAATACGGATCTGGAGTTGACGTGTTCAGAAGCAAAGTCAAATTCCGAGAAAGGAGTTGTCAGGAATGATTACTACGCGAAGCCTGTGCGTGTAAAGATACCAAAGTCTTTGACCCCGCTTCCATCCACCTTGCTTGAAAATCCCATTAATCTCATGTACTTCCATCACTTCTTCGACCACACGGCCAGGATCATGGTCCCGCATGACTGTCTGGAGAACCCCTTCCTATCTGTCATGCCTTCCAGTAAGTTCGATCGCGTCATTCCCCTCTCCTGAGCTAACGGTATAGTGGTCGTCGAGGACCCCAACCTCCTGAATCTCTTGCTGGCCTATTCTGCCAGCCATCGTGCGCGATACCTGCGTCATCCCGAACCGGCCAGTCGGATAGCACACTGGGTCAGCGACGTCTTCCCGGCCCTGCGCCATGCGCTGCATGATCCACGTGAAAACATAACCGACAGCCATCTCGCGACATCCATCATGCTGCTGTCTCTCAAGATCATCTCGCCCAGTACGTTTGAGGTTCCCATTCCGTGGCAGAGCCATCTCAAATTGGCCCGTGATCTCTTCCTTGCTCGTGGAGGACGGCACTTGGCCCATCCAGGGAATAGAATAGCATTCTTCCTTGCCCGTTGGCTTGCGTATATCGACATCTTCGGTGCTCTGTCTTGCCCGCATAGCGATCCTCCATTGTTTGAGGGAAGGTACTGGTCGGTTACTCAGCCAGGCTCTCCCTTGGACGAAGACGAGGAATTCCGCGTGGACTGCTTCACGGGTCTGACCCTGCGCACGGCAACCCAGCTCGCTCGCGTGGCAGAGCTAACACACCGATGCGACAACGAAAGGTTTGACGAGCTGGGGAATTTCTGTACCGGCTGGAGCCCGACCCCGGATACCGTCTTGGCGGCTGAAGCCCTGCTCCGAGACATGAACGACTCGCGACGGCGCGGATACACCAGCGGTACCCATCATACAGAGCAGGAGAACTGTGAAACGATTGCCGTTGACCAGGCGTTCCACTGGTCCGGAGTGCTCCATCTGCATCGTCGCGTCCTTGGCACGCCCCCGTCTGCTCCGGAGGTACAGGAGGCCCTGAGTGAGCTCATGAGTGCCCTTGCCCGGGTCCGACCAGGGAGTTTTGCAGAGATCTGCGTGCTATTTCCCCTGTTCACGGCCGGCTGCGAGGCGCAGGATCCGCAGCAGCGGCTAGAGATCATGGAGAGGGTGAAGAGCTTCGAGGGCGTGGGTCTGAAACAGGTAAGTCTGATTTCATTGTCGTGGCCGTTACTTGATTGAATATAGGCCTCTACACGACCCTCTTCGGTAATCTGCTTTCTCGAACTGACCTCCTTCAGATCCAAAACGCACGCCAGCTGATGCAGCGGTGCTGGGCCGAGGGTCTGCCGTGGATAGCCCTGGCTCGCGGAGAGTTTCTGGCCTAACCCAGCTGACATCTGATCCCAAGACGCGACACAATCTACAATACGGTGAAGACTCCCAAACTTTGGCCAGCGGAGACATCTCGACTATGGAGTACTATCTTCTTTTTCTATCTTGGGCGCGGCCATCTTATCTGGTCAGATACACGGACCTCCATATCGTACGCGCTCCATGCAGCTTTCAAAGTCACGAGAACAGAAGACATCATGTATCAGAACGCTCGGGAATGCTGGAAACAGACAAACCATAGAGTGGATGGAGAATCACACCAGCCCACTGCGCCCAGGGTTTCTGGAAGAAGCAGATAGTACTATGTACCTAGGTACCCGGGGATACTGCGACAACCATAGAAGGGCCTCCGCGCAAGCTTTGCACCTCCGGAGAAACCATTGGAACCGACAAACGGCCAACATAAGACCGGATAGAAACCCGGTGCTACTTGTAGGCAACGGTCATGAGAGACATTTGTACACTGTTCTGTCCGTGTTATCAATACTGCGACCGTACTTTGGTCTCCCGAGCGATCCTCGCCGCTTGTCCCAAAGCGTCCATGTCCTCAACCACGGTTGGCGCGTGCGTCATAGGGCCGACCCAACGGGCCAGACCCGTCGGGGAAGACCCACGAGCGGCAAAGAAATTTCTGAGGGGGCGGGGGAGGCGCTGGCCCAGGAAGACGTGTCGTGGCTGCAGGTCGTATAAAAGGCGGACGGAGCTCTCTGGCGGTGCCGTGGCGCATCTGAAAGCTCAGCGATATCGTCTGTCCGTCCTGTCCGTCGGGCTGTGCGGTTACTTCTGCCGTCGATAGCGATAGACGAGCGCCTCGAGTTTTTTTGCGGGACAAGACGCGAGAGGGGCAACCTTAGCTTGGCCGCGACCCGAACGGCTACTCCCAAGGATCAGAATCACGACAGCACCCAGAGTCCCTTTAACGGGCCACCTTGCTTTTTTTTGCTTTTTTTTTTCTTTTTCCTTTTTTTTAAACGTCGTCATTTTCAAGTTCCTGTTCCGCAACACTCTGTGGCATTAATTAATTGACTGTCCTGCCGGACTTGCCTATCCAGGCACATCCGCTCGTTTAACCTGCCGCAATTGTCTGCTTGCCTGATTCGAAGCGCTAGCTATCGATCGCCTGCAAAAGCAGCAGCGCTCCGACAGCCACCATGCCCGGCCGGAACGTCTCCCACGGGCGCGGCGGTGCAGGTGAGATCTTCGCAGTCGCATCATGAATGTTCCAGATCGGGGACATGAATGCTGACATGACCTCCGCGCAGGCAACATGTACTCGGAGGCCGCGCCCACCACGCCCAAAGACCTCATCACCCCCACCATCAAGCAAGACATCTACACAACCGGCCGCGGAGGGACGGGGAACATGATGCAGAATGACCCCGAGCACCCGGAGATTGCGCGCGAGAGCCAGGACGTTGAAACGCCGCCACAGCGGATCGAAGAGAGCAGACACCACACCGGACGAGGTACGCTTGCTGCTCGCATCCTCCGCACATGTCATATGGTATAAATATAGACTTACGCGCGATGACAAAACTTCCACAGGCGGCGTCGCAAACGCATACATCCCTCCCCCGGAAGAGGAAGAGAAGCTCAGCCAGGTAGAAGAGCAGATCCGTCGCGCGAGCCGCGCACAGCTGGAACAGCACAACCATCCCCCACAGCAACCGGCAACCCGGTCATTATCGAGAGACACTACTCGGACGTCGTCGAAAGACCGCGCGAAGGAGCTCCTGGAGAAGGGCGAGGAGAAGATCCTTGGTCGTCATCATGACCATCAACAACAACAACAGCCAAATAATAAGTAGGCGGTTCGCATTGTTGCTGGGTCTGAAGTTGTGGACAGTCGAGTCGAATCAAAATCGTGCATGCATGAGTGAATAAATAATACGCGGATGGGTCGAGAGGCCGTCTCGGCGTCGAGTCGACGCGTCCCGATGTCGTCGACGTCAATTAATCGGTCGATAGATCGAAGAGAATCGAACAGAAACCGAAACGCTGCTGCCGGCGGTGCTCATGCTTGTGCTTGCGGCGGACAATGACGTCGTGATTAGGCGGATTGATGACCGATCGAGGATGATAAATACCCTAATCTTTCTCCTTCAAACTACTACCATATACCACTGATCACCAGTTTTGTGTTTTTTGTATCGAACGATGATGAGAACTGATGCGTTGCGTAACTATTCATTGGCTTGTCTGGGAGGGATGAGGGATGAGGGACGAGGGAGGTTATGGTCTGCTGTATTTCACTCGGGTTCTGTTTTGATCTATCTCCGGTTGCTTTTTGGGATTTTTCTCTGTGTTTGTGTCTGTGGTCTTGGTCTGGAATCGATGAGATGTCTAAGAGTCAGGAATAATGACCTTGTTAAACCTAAGTTCTATCGGAATAAATAAATACCCTGGTAGGTATATTCATATACATACATACATACCTCATCACCAGCGATCGGAATACCCCGGATGAAGGGCACGTATCTAAATATCAGCACTAATTTATCTATTTCATGTTTACCGCGCTAAGCTCCCACCAGCCAAGAGGTTATTGGTGGTGGCGTTACCCTCTACTCCTACCTCCACCCCCACACCGCATGTCACTGTCCTCCTGTAGATAAGGATAGGCGATGCTATACGCAGCGGCAGATTCACGCTATGCATTGGAAGATAAGGCATGGCAGACCAGGGCAGGCGGTGGTTGATTAATGATTATATAGGCTAAGTCGGATACCTACCTAAGCACGTACGGATACAGGGATAGGAGAGTAACAGGGGGAGAAGGTTGGAAAGGGAAAGAGAACCAAAAAACCATGGAGGTCTTTATTTCTTGACTGTATATCTGGCACAGCAGGGAATATGATCTGGATTAGCTGGACAAATTATAATTAATTAATCGACTGGTTGGAGGAATGAATCGACAATGGACATGGTCGACTCCCGTGTTTATCTATTATCTATCTAGTATCATACAGGTCTCTATACAAATTCTTTTTTTTTAACTAGGTACCTATTCTGCATGTCAAATCCATCATTCTGTACTCGCAGGATGCTGCTGTGCTGCCGGAACCATCGATGCTCCAACGACTCCCTCGCCGTCTTCCGTCGCGACGGCTCGAACACTAGCATCGGTCGCAGCAGGTCGATCAGATCCTCTGGCGGTCCGGGGACAACCGGAAGAACCCTCGCGGTGGTGGCGTGAATGTACCTCTTAGCCCAGTGGCGCCCTTTCGCTCACCTTTTTCATTCATCCTTCCTTAGGATAGATACGTCATAGGAAAACAATATGCTCGGGATTGCCCTTATTTATGTATATGTATGCACCTTCCCAGTTGGACGTCGATTTACCCTAAAGGCTATCCGACACTAACTACTTAACCAAGTTCTACTAGTATGTTTAATCCTGCCGAGATGAAATGAGAACAAAGGGAATTTAGGTAAGAATGGGTTTTCCTAAGATAGAAGATGGAGTCGGTAGTGCTAAAACTGGCTAATTGAGGCAAACCTCGAATTCTTCACGCGTTTGATTCATTGCGAGATTATTGATTAGTGACTTTATGGTTATTGTGCACTGTCATCAGCCCTAACTTCCCAACACGGAGAGCTCGAAAGAAATCCTCAACTCGGGCCGTAAATCCTACAATCCTGTGATTCGAGTTGCTAATTTATCTAGACACTGCACTGCACCTTACAGAACTAAACAGTTTCTAATCGTGGCTTCGTATCTTTAGCGGCGGAAAAGTGCCCTATCTGCTGTTTTCCGGCGGGAAACCCCGCAATGCGGGGTATTCTTTGTGGTGGACCTGCAGCTCCCGGCACTTCGCAATGAGTTGAGAATGATTTTAATACGGCGATACTGGCTGCACTATATCAATGGCACAAATAGTAATTGGCTGAACTGCAAATTGTAACTCGTACCTAATACTAGCAGGGGTTTTCCGCCGGGGAACATACTCATATGCCTCCTGGAGTCCTTTTTACTCCCCGATGGGCCAGAAGCATCATATCGATAACACTCATGTGAACATTTAGGTACTAGGTACTTCTTATAAATAGCCACGAAAAAAAAGGTTTGAAGATACAGCTAAATTGTTCAAAATCAAATCTTCTCCTCTGGGTATCACATCCAGCTTTGTCCTCTTCACACGCTTCTTTGACATTGAGTCTTCTATCCTTCGCTGTAGAAACTCCGTCACGACAACACCACCATGGCCACTAGGATCAGCGACAACTCTTCTGAACCCACCTTCAAATACAAAGCAACACCGAAACTGCAAATGGCTGTCGAGAAAGCCGGCAGGGATTTTCGCTCAGATGTCGTCACCGTACCTACCGAGAGCATGATGCAGGTCGGCACAACTCGTCCATTTGAAATATGTCTTCAATTTGGCCTTATTTGACCATGCTTTTCTTCTAGGCCATCATCGACGCCTCCTTCGGCGACGACATCTACGACGAAGAAGGCGACGCCTCCGTCAACGCCCTCCAGGAGAAGCTGATCCAACTCTCCGGCAAAGAAGCTGCGCTGTGGACTCTGTCCGGGACCATGGGCAACCAGATCTGTCTCCGTACGCACCTGAGCCAGCCTCCGCACTCGGTCCTCCTCGACTACAGGGCGCACGTGCAGTGCTGGGAATCGGGTGCGTTGCCGGTCCTCTCACAGGCGTCTGTGACGGCGGTGCATCCCACGAATGGTGTCCACTTGACGCTGGAGGATGTGAAGAGGAATATCATTCCGGATGGGAATAGTATGTAACTAGATCCTTGGACAATCGACTCGATTACTATATATCTCCGGTGCTAATTTTGCATATAGTCCATTTCCCACCGACTCGCGTCGTCTCCCTCGAAAACACCCTGAGCGGAACTATCCTTCCTTTAAAGGATGCCCAGGAGATCTCGAATTTCGTGCGCAGCTATCCCGTCCCGCCCGGCCAGAAGCCGATTGCGATGCACCTGGATGGCGCGCGGCTCTTCGATGCCGTGGTGGCGGAGGGCGTCTCCCTGAAGGATTACTGCGCCTGCTTCGACTCCATCAGCTTCTGTCTTGCGAAGGGGATTGGTGCTCCCATGGGCAGTGTCATCGTGGGTAGCAGGGAGTTTATCGAGCGTGCGAAGTGGTTCCGGAAGATGCTTGGTGGGGGGACGAGGCAGGTACGTTTTCTCCCTTGGGTGCTGTGTCTGAAGAGAGAGACATATCTGAAATAGATATATACTAAAAATTTTTTTAATATATATATATATATAGCCCGGTATGATGGCCGCGGCCGCTTCTGCCGCGTTAGACAACGCACTCCCGCAACTCCCAAGAGTTCATGCCATGACCAAGGAGGTTTCCAGGAAATTAGCAGACATGGGTTATGTCTTTGCGCTCCCTGTCCAGACAAATATGATTATCGTCGATCTGGAATCAATGGATATCCCACCTGCGGCCTTCGTAGGTTATTGTAAACATTATGGTGTCACTGTCTTCCCGAGCGGCAGGCTGGTCTTCCACCACCAAACGTCGCAGGACGGCGTCTCCAGGCTGCTGAAGGCCCTTGAGCAGTTTATTGAGGATAAGAAAGCTGGAAAGGAGCTTGCAAATGATAAGGTCACTGGAGGCTAGACTTGAAGTTATCGCGGTGAGGAAAGTTCAGAGATCAATGTGAATTTTATAACTCAGTTTGCACTGTATGTTGCAGCCTGCATGTCATGCTTCAGGTTGCAATCTTAAAAGAGATGCACCATGACATTAGATGAGCAGATTATTAGATTATCAGACCCAGGTCATGGAGTTTATAAGCAAATTGTGCACCTAGATATGATCAAGTGAATAGGAGCTCGGGGCGCTGCAAATCAGTATGCAAACCCTAAATTATGAGCATTCCCCAGGGACTTTTTTCCTTTCTAATTCTGATAGTATCGAGCGTAGCTAAACTACATGGAGACTATGGGGCTCCTTTGCTCCACACTCGCGTTTCAATCATACACCCTAGGTAAGGATCCATTAGGATGTCCATTTGACTCACTCTCGGATCAAATTGAGCATCCAAATCTTTCATAACCACCAAAAAAGGTCATAGACGCGAAAACCTGGATCGAAGATCAATTTGAACCCTTTTCTCAATGTAAACTCTCCAAGAACAACGGCCCTATCGATCGCACAAAGTCCCGGCCTGTTGTCGTTGCCGCCGGCTCCAGAGGAGATGCACCGGCGGAAGTGCAGACCAGCCGTGCCGGCTATACAATTTGCAGAGAATACAGACAGTCTGCACATGCGGACCTCATCTCGCCGCTCCTTGAGCAGAGACCCAGAGGACTCTGCCCGGGACGACAACGTCGAAATGTTGGACAAAGAAATGTTGGATAAGTCTGACCCGGAGATCTCGAAAACAGGGTAGAGATGTAGATTCTGTGCGAAGGACCACGTTGAGGGCCTGGACCGGAGTGCAGTACACACATCCTTATATCCTCGTATCCATCCGCGGCCCAACATTTCCAAATCACATCGCCCATGAACAAGTCCGTTGTGCTTGGCAAGTCTCGATTCTGGGCTGTTTTAGAGAAGATAGAAGCCTCTTTGGATAATGTTTCTCTTTCGTTTTCCCGACAACCTCTTGGCTGTTCGTGTCCAGCACTACCCTGGACGAGTCATTAAAGAATTATGCTTGATTCTTTATTGAGAACGTTTCAGAAGGTCAAGTGCGCACGAGACTGATGATAGGTTCAAGAATCAACAAAGGCTTCTGTAAGGATCTCAAGTATGTCAAAGGAGGGAAATTACATATAAATATGGCTTTGTGGTCTTCTGGGAGGCTTCTAGTTCTCACCGCTCCATATCCTCCTCTTGTCGTAGGCAATTTAGATAAAATCCACAGCTCAGTTCATCCTGGTGTCCCTGAGATTACTTTTTTTTCTATTCCTTTGCCTCATTCTCTCTCTCTCTTTAATGGGTTTTTTGGGGGTTGTGGGGGGGTCATGACATCATTCAGCTGGTTGGGAAAAAAGAAAATAGCCTGTTAGGGCATATTCCAGAACGGGAGCGCATATCTTCTCCGTCGCTTTGTTAATAATGTTTTCTCATACCAGGTTTAGGCAAAAAAAAAACAAATGGAACCGTCACCTTATTATTTTGTTGACTGGATTTATTTTTTTTTATCACGGAAGAATATTTATTGGAATTCGGACATCCCTTTCCTTGGCCGCCATTGCTGTTTCTGCTACTGCCGTCCAGGCTAGATTTCTCTACTTAGGGCTGAAAGACGGTTGCTTCTTCTGAGCTTCATGATGTCAGCCTGAGATCTCTAAATAACCCCCATGCCATGCAATGCCCCCAATTAGCAGGGTCTACATGTATGTATCTTTCTCTATGTAAGTTGTTAAAAAATGGATCTTTGAAGAATGATACCGAACGGATATGAAGCAAGGTGACTCCAGCATGAGTGGATCAATCAACACTCGGAACTAGCTACTGAACTGCCAGAACTCAAGAAGCCTCTTTGGAGGAGGCGAGCTGTGAAGAAGGAGGAGTGGCGGGACCATAAATCAGGTCGTGAAGTGACTGCCCAAGGAAGAAGCAGAGAACAAGATAATAAGTCCAGTTATAATGCTGAACATCGAAGGAATGAAGAAATAGGAGTCCTTGGGTCACCTGGGCCTGATGCATACCCAGTGAGAACACACCAAGAGACCTCCCTGAAAAAATTGCTCTTCTTTCCACAAAGATACACACCTTCCTAAAATCTGAAGGGATGAAGGTGACAGAAAAAAAAAATGCTCCGATGAAAGAAGGTATGCCAAAGGACCAGTCTCCCGGTGAGGACCATGGGACCGCCTTGGTGAGACGCCCCAATACAATATAACAATATCTAATTTTAAATGTATTCGCACATAAGATGGCTGTGTGGTGATGTGAATATTTATTTTGGTGGGGTCAGGCGTAAACTTTTGCAGAGCGAACTGTATATTGCATATTAGTACATCATCAATTAATATCAGAGTAGTTTGAGTTGATCTCCATCATTCCTAGTGTTCCATATAGTTCTGCATTCCACATCGTGATTTAGCAAAGAATTATGTGCCCCAAAATTCTTATTCTTAAGATAGCATGCAGCATCACATCTCACATCTCAACCCCCTGGCCCCAATTGTTTGCTGAGGAGTAATGCTGAAAAAAATAAAAAAATCGCCCACATTTCTTACCCTCAAATAACCAAAGATATATACAATATGATAAATAAAGCTTGTTACAATATTCCCTTCATGATTCTTCCCATCCAAGACCATGACCATGTCAAACTAACCCTAACTAATACTTCCCGCGCAAACCTCCTCCGTATCCACTCCCCATACACATAGAACAGCATTGGACACGGCATGAACGCCAGTGTGATGAACGCCAGACACACTCGTGCCCCACCCGATGCCCAGCGCGTCGTACATGGGCTGCGCCGCGAAGGGGAGAAACGCGCCGACGAGGGACCGCACGACGGTGTTTGCGGCCAGCGCGGAGGCGGCGTAGAGCCCGTAGGCGTCGACGAGGTAGGTCTGGACGCACATCTACAGCAGCATTGTTATCAGGGGCTGGCTCAGGGAGGAATCTCCCGGGTCGACAGGCTAGGGTAGGAAAGACATACCATCACAGCAAAAACCCCAATCCCAAACAGCCCAGTAGCGATGATGGGCACGATCCAGTGCACGCCCTTGTCGGCCGTCCAGCCGTACCAGAACAGCGACCCCGGCAGGGCCCAGGAGAAGAAGATCATGGGCGGCGTTTCCATACTTGGAACGGATGGTCGGATCACCGCGTTCTCTGGCCACCCGTTTGGCCTTGCGTTTGAGGAGCACGGGGGCGTACGTCTCCCGCAGCAACAGAATTGCGAGGACGGCGCTAAATCCGAGCTGTGAAGGAAGTCAGCTCAAGCTCTCCAAGGTCGATTCGCAGGGTAATACAGTACCAAGATCGGCAGCAGCCAGAATACCCATCTGTAGAAACCATATCGTCAGACGGAGACCACATTCGAGGGTTCCATCTCGCATACCGCCATCCTTTTGCTTCCGCCAAAAACCCGCCAGCAATAGGACCTGTAGCAACCAGGTTAACCGTGCTGTTCTAGTAGAATACCAATTCTGGGAAAAGAGAACTCGCCAACAACAGGCCCCAACAACCGCCCCAGCGCAAACGTCGCCATTGCCATCCCCCGCTCCTCCTGCATGTACACGTCCGCGATGCTGCCCCCGCCCAGCGTCAGCGGCACCGACCCCGCGATCCCGGCAAAGATGCGGAACACGATGAACGCGGCCGGCGTCGGGGCCGCGGCGCACGCGAGCGCGAAGACGAGGAAGATGACGTTGCCGACGATGTAGACGGGGGCGCGGCCGTAGAGCTCGGAGAGGGGGGGCCACGCTGGCAGATCCTCATCAGGTGCATGCTTCTTGGTAAAGCATAGAATAAGTAGGGAGGGGTTATAAGACTCACATCAGCGGACCGAGCGCGTATCCGAGCACGTAGGACGAGATCGAAAAGGAGGCCAGCTCCTCGCTGGAGCTTTTAAATTCTTGCATGAGGAGCTGGAAACCGGTCTCTTAGCGCATCATCTTCTCCAAAGGGATATATCTATAGATGTAAAAGAGAGATGAGGATGCAACGAACCCGCACACCAGGCGCAAACATGCTCGAAGCAAGCGGTCTGTATCCATCCAACAGTCAGCCAGTTCACTATCTCAATCTGATCTGCCTCATTCTGCGCAACGCTGAAAGTTTCGATATGTAAGCAGGTATGAAAACGTACGAAAGAAACGTAATCACCGCAATGATGCAGAAGTTCACCCGCTTCTTGATGGGCGGCCAGTTGAGCGGGTTCTGGGGGTCGTTTGGGCCGCCCCAGTCTACCACTGTCCCTTGCCCTTCTCCTTCCCCTTTCTCTTCCTTTTCTGCTGATTCTTCGTAGACATCTCCGTCGCCGTGGTCGATTTCACTGTTGTGGGGTTGGTGCTGTCTGACGACGCCGTTCGTAGACGGGGTAGGGACCTCGATGTCGAGCTCGAGCTGCTCGAGGTCCTTGTCTGTGTCTGTGTCTTTGGGTGCGGTCGATTTCATTGCGTATAGAGCGTGAGCACTGCAAGTATCTGCCTAGGTAGGTAGACGGGTAGGTAGGTCGGCAGGTACCTAACCCGCCAAGCGTCTGGGTAAGGTGGTTAGATATGTGAGGTCAGGAATGTTTCTGATATATATCCTCAAAGCAGAGAACCCTTCTCAGAGTCCCCCTCCAATCTCCATACTAAAAGTATCATGTACCAGCAAAGAAAGATGAAAGTAAAGTAAAGAGATGACGGAGGAAGAGAGGATCAAGTCGAGTCGGACTGAGTCGACTTCCCAAGCCAACGCCATGTCTGCCACCCTTCCCTCACCTGTCGGAACGGACTGTCGAGATATCAGACACCCCGAGCCAGGGGGAAGCCTACCATGCCACACCGTCCACTCCGTGGGCACGTAGCGACACGGATCCTGCATAAACGATGCCATAACACCCGTTATGACAGGGAGGGCATGTCCACTGCAAGGGTCGCGTGGAGTGTCAGGTCAGCGCGGAGCTTGCGAGATGCCGGTCTCGAGGGATCATGATAGCAGCGGGGCATGGATGCATGCACAACATACTGTGCGGTGCACGGGGTTAAGTACTAGGTATTATCCATGGATTTTTTTTGCATGCGCATAATCCCAATTCCGCTCCTGTCAGTGTTACTCATCTGAGGACCGCTTGGCGCTGCTAGCTTTAAAAGGAGAAGGATGGACAGTACATGTACCGCTGAATATCCATTGAAACATCCACCCTGCGGACCTCCCGCCAACCCCGCAGATCGCAACGTGGTGGATCGGCAGGGCGGGGTTTTTCCACCGGTGATGTCACTGCCGGGCGCTATGGTGAACCCCATCTGGTTGTGTCACGGTACCCCGCGGATGGTCCCTATTCTAGAAGCATCACGTGGAAAAGATAGACATATCTCATTCACTTTCCGTCTAGGGCTTAGATACATTGACTGATCGAAAGATGCAGATAAAAGCGGAGACGAAATCAGATGCGCACCTTCTCCCCTCATTCTAGACTGTTCGCAGCACCAACCACTGGGATGATCTGAAAACAACTTGGCTAGGCCTGCAGGATACCACGAGGACGACCAGGGAAGTGACGCGCACGGAAATTGAAAAGCAGTTGAAAGGATCGAGATGTAGGCAGAATGGGTTGCCTACGCCAGGAGCGGCTCTGCCTCGGCCGGACGCGCGCAGGGGTCGTTGACAAACTCGACCTTGCACCGGCGGAACGCCGCATGCGCGCGCAGCAGCTCATACGCCACAGCCGCGATCTTGATGCAGTGGAAGCGGATGCAGATGGCGTTCTGCTCGTAACCGTGCTCGATGCACTCGAGATAGTCCCAGCAGACGGAGCCGCGCAGCACGGCATACAGATTCTCGACGAGAGACCTGTCGAAGTTGTAGAGCGCGACGCATCGGGTGGAGCCCTCCTCGAAGATCAGACGCTCCATCTCGGCGGACATGGGATACGTCGGCGTGTTGAGCACCGAGACCTTGGCCCGCTTGCCGCGGATGAAGAAACCCGACCGGCGGGCACGGTCGGCAAAGTCCACCGCCTGGTTCTGGTACAGGAAGACCACGATGGCGGTGTGGTATCCCGTCAGGAAGCCGGTGTTGAGCAGCTGCGCGGAGAAGACGTCGCCGCCGCGGATCGCCTCCAGGACCTGGTCCATCGTGGTGCTCAGGGGCAGGTCTTCGATCTTGACTGTGCGGAAGCTGTTGCCTTGCGCCGGGCCGGGGATGTATCGAAGCCCGTACTGGAAAACCCACAGCTCCGAGGCGGTCTTGCGCTGCGATATGAAGTTGGAGCGGATGCTGGCCACGCCCTGTTCCTCGTCCGGGGAGTCGAAGACACTTGACGTCCCAAGAGCCCAGCGGATCTTCCCGTCCCAGGGGATCTCCACCGACGTCTTGGTGGAGCGGGTGGTCGCGGAGCTGAGGGAGGTTGAGGCCTCGGCCACACTTGGAGTGGTGACACTGGGGGCAGTGGAAGCCTTCGACGACGGCGCCTCGAAGCGGACGGAGCTCGTGGCCTGGAATCCATCAGCATAGCTCTTGGAGCCAGACGGCAGATGGTACAGCATACAGGACGCTCGGGCTCGAGAACCGGGGTCTTGATGTCCTCGAGCCAGCTGTCGATCTCAGCCTCGAAGACGATGAGATCCGGGGGCTCCTCGCTCGTCTCGACGCCGCAGTCCTCGATCAGCATGGGGACAGACGGCGGCTTGGAGGAGAGGCCGCGGAGAGCTGCGGCAGAGGAGCTGTCGGAGACGCTCATCCAGGGCAGGCAGGGGAAGAGCTGGAAGACGAGATGGACCAGAGCCCGGATCATGGCGGCGGCTTCCTCGAGGGAAGGCTCCCAGAGCGGTGCTCACGTGGTCGGGTGGTGTTGTTCAGGGAGGATCTGGGCGGCCGCTGCTGCTCGTTCAGAAGCGCTGGTGATGGACAGTCCAGTTCAAGACTGGGATGAGACAAAGGAACAGACTGAGCATGGAGCTCACTGAGCATGGAGACATGGGAGATGAAGATCATGGTGGATGATCGGCCAACAGCAGTATACAGCGACATGGATGATGAAAGCTGGATAAGGGATCCAGTGAAAGCATGTGAGAGTATGTGAACATTTATATTGACCCGCGAGAGAGGCTCCGGAGAGATCCCAGCGACGGATGCTTGGCAACGGTGTCCTCACCGCAAGGATGTAAACGATGCAGCGGCCGGCAACTCCACCGCGGTCCAGCCTCCCCACGCTGATCATCACCGCTTCCGTGCACCCCGCATCTCCCCCACGGGCAACCGACGCGGGCCGCACATGCTGGTCTTCATCGCTAAGCGCACCGTCACGCTGCCTCCGACGCCACCGCACAACCGTCTGCTCTCCAGCGTGCTGTGTGTTCCGCTGGCCCGGCCTGCTCGGACAGATACCTGGTCGGCATCGAGATATGCCGTGCTTCGACCATGACCCGTGTGGGGGCCGCAGGGGTCCGCCCGTCCTGCCCACGGGGTATTATAAATGCTGTTAAACAGCTCCCCGCCCTGATCGTCCCCTCTGGTCCTGCTCGTGTTCCTGCTCCCCGTGCCAGTTCCACCCGAGTGTTCAGTCATCCAAGCGAGACACCATGGAAAAGCAGGCTCCAGCAACGGAGGCAGACGACCTCCGCAGGGTCTCCCACTCGGAGAAGGACCTCGAAGTGGCCCAGCCCCCCGTCTTGAAGGGCGAGCTGGCGGACGATCCGGACGCGGGGCTGAGCGAGGAAGAGAAGGCCAGGATCGTAAGCCATCCCCTTAGTCTCTCCCCTGAACACTGCTGACGGACGGCAGGATCGAGAGCTGCTCTGGAAGCTGGATCTCAGGCTCATCCCGTGGCTCAGTTTGCTCTACTTGATCTCGTTTTTGGATAGAAGCACGTCAACCTGGCAATGACTGCTTTAGAAAGCAAAACAGATACTAATTTGCCGCAGCCAACATTGGAAATGCCAAGATCGACGGCCTGCAAGAAGATCTCCACATGACCAACACGCAATACAACAACACCCTGACCATCTTCTTCATCTCGTACTCCGTCTTCGAGCCCCTGACCAACATCCTCCTTAAACGGCTGCGGCCCAGCGTGTTCATCCCAATCATCATGATCCTCTGGGTAAGCTGGTTTCCATACTATCTATATACGCCGGATCTGACCGCGTCTAGGGCCTCTGCATGACCTTTATGGGCTTCGTCCACAACTACTCCGGGCTGCTGGCGGCACGATGGTTCCTGGGCCTGTGCGAAGCCGGCCTCTTCCCCGGCGTGGGATACTACCTGTCGTGCTGGTACCGGCGCTGCGAGTTCGGCATCCGCATGGCCATCTTCTTCTCCGCAGCGGCGCTGGCCGGTTCCTTCGGCGGTCTCCTCGCGGCCGCAATCGCGCAGATGGATGGAGTCGGCGGGAAGCACGGCTGGGCGTGGATCTTCATCCTGGAGGGTCTGGGCACCATCCTCGTCGGTATCGCGTCCTTCTGGATGGTCCATGACTTCCCCGACGATTCCAAGTTCCTCTCCGAGGCCGACAAGAAGCGCGTCCTGCGGCGTCTGGCGGCGGACAAGCAGTCGAGCGCGGAGCACGAGGAGTTCAAGATGTCGTACTTCTGGGCCAGCGTCAAGGACTGGAAGACGTACACCTCGGCCATCATCTACATGGGCTGCGACGGCGCGCTGTATGCGTTTTCGCTGTTCGTCCCGACAATCATCAATGAACTTGTAAGTCCTTGTCATTGCTTTCCCGACGAGCATGGCTGACATCCATCAAAGGGTAAGATGCGTCGTCGAAAGTTTTTGAAACTGCACTTCTAACAAGTCAGGCTACGCCTCCATCAAAGCACAGCTGCTGAGCGTCCCACCGTACGCCGCTGCGGCCATCGTGACCATCACGATCGGCTACATCGCGGACCGCACGCGCCAGCGCGGCCTGTGCAACATCTTCGTCTCCATCTTCGGCATGGTCGGCTTCTCCATGCTGCTCGGCGCGAACAGCCCGGGCGCGCGCTACGCGGGCACTTTCCTGGGCGCGATGGGCATCTACCCCGCCATCGCCAACACCATCGTCTGGGCGGGCAACAACACGGAGGGTGAGCGTCCTCCCTTCTTTCTCCTCATGCTCATGTCTACATGTCTCGCTAACCCGCGGCCGCAGGAGTCTACAAACGCGGCGTCACCCTCGGCATCGTCATCGGCTGGGGCAACCTCAACGGCGTCGTCTCCTCCAACATCTACCGCGGCGCCGACGCCCCCCGCTTCTTCCCGGGCCACGGCACCGTCCTCGCCTACCTCGTGCTCTTCGAGTTCGGCGGCTCCCTCGTCCAGTACCTCCTGCTGCGGCGCGAGAACCGCAAGCGCCTGCGCGGCGAGCGCGACGCCTGGATCGAGGGTCTCGATCGCCGCCAGATCGAGATGCTGGGCGATAAGAGGCCGGATTTTATTTATACGTTGTAACCTAGTGTTTTGCTGGCTTGTATGGTTTTGAGGCCTGGGCGGTGATATGATGAGAGGGGGATAGAGATAGGTATATATGACTGGATGATCTGGATGATCTGGATGATCTGGATGATCTGGATGATCTTACAAGGGATACCTATTTCTATGATATATCATATATATATATATATATACATCACGATGTATTTACCGCCTAACCTATGTAACGAACGAATGTGAAATATAAGAGTGTAATAACGACAGGCCTAGATGACTAGACTGAAGGGGGTCGTTGGTTTATCTTGAGAACAGAAAACAAGGGGGTGAGCAATATAATAATAGAACAAGCCTGTGTTACTAGCACGCCTATATGACAGGTTGCTGTGTGAATCGACCACGGGGGTCGAAATCTGTCTGAAAGGAGTGTCACTATATACATGCCTGTCTGCCCTGGATCAGTGGGTCAGTGGGAGTTCTGAACTGATCCTCTGATCCCCGGATCAGTTGGATCAGTATGCCAAGGGTTTGATCGCCATGAGCCAGTCACGTGGTAGCCATTCCTTCGGAGTAAAGTAATTCCATGACTCCGGCGCTGCCTCGTAACAACGAGATGAAAATGAAAAGCACTCGAGTGGTGCCGGGATGTGTCAAAAGGTATCAACTGTCCAACAGTTGAACTGTTATTCTTAAAGTGAGATATTTGACAGGAGTCAAGGAACTAAAGACAAGTAAACCAATTGAATACCTAGATCCTAAGATCTGTATGAGAAGAAGACGCGGTCGAGTAAATACAGGCTGGTAGTCAAGCTCCCTTATATATTCCTTCCTGTCGCTCTCAAGACGCTCCAAGGGACACTTCCTGTCGTCCTATCCATCGTCCCACATCCGTCCTGGACGTTCCTAGGACACTTCCCTTGGCTCTTCATGTCCGTCCTCCGAGCGTGCCTTTATCTTCACGTGACTTGATCTCTTTCTTGCTGTTTGTATAACCTTCCGGCCTCGCTCATCCTTCCATTGGGTTTCATGCCAGCCCCGCCTTCCAGGGTTTCTTCATTCTTTGACAGTAATTCACATCAAATCCCGCGCAGCTGCTTGTATGCTTGATATTTGACCTTTTTGAATGGCATTGATGGCTAGAACAATTCTGCCTTCTTTATGAGCATTAGAATCTGCTTGTTTTGGTGGCATCTTGATGGTTGAAGCTGTTGAACGCGTCGCGTGGTGGGTGGCTGATCCATTCGGTGGGGTGATCCACTTGGTGATTGACTACGTTACAATACGTTCGACATACACATTACTCGGCGGGAGGGCGTAACCATTATGGTTTAGTTTTCAAGTAGGCGCCCTGGCAGCGGGGAACCCGATTTCTTCGCTCTGCGGGCCGACGATAGCTTGAATGTCAAGCTCGATCCAATTCCAGCAAACTTGCCGGCACCGATCCACCCTGAATGTTCTTCTGCGGGAACCACCCGTTGAGTCTGCCGTTGTCGGAAGGAGTCGAGTCGTCCGCAATATTACCTATGAATCTGTGTCGATTTCTGTTTCCGTTCTAGAACCAAAAAAAAAAAAATCAAAGCTTGCTCCTAAATATCCCTTCAAAATCCCCCTCCACCCACCTCGCCTCAACCTTTATCCCAACTATCTTCCAAACTCCATCCACCTCCTCAAACTCCATCGTATCAACCCCATGAGCATTCGCCACCACAACCACATCCTCCCCATGCCTCCCTTGCTTAACCCTCCGATGCGCCGCCCTCACCTGAAAAACAACCCTCACCCGCTTCTCAGACACCGACGTCCACTTACAGGCGCCGACAAAATGCTGCGTTTGGATGTCGGTGTTACCCAGCTGTGTGGGACTTGATATACGGCGGAGGAAGGATGTAGATGGGACGGCGGAGTCTTTCTCTCGGCCGACGGCTGTGTAGTCTATGGAGATGGTGGGTGCGAGGATTGATTGGAGACGGGTCCAGGATTTTGTGTCCATGCTTTCCGCCCAGTCGTGGAGGAGGTTTTGGCATTGGAGGAGTGTTTTGGGGTCGGGTATCGAGTCCATGGTTGGTCGTTTTGTGTCGTTGGGAAGACGAGAGTTGGGGCCAAGGTTTTAATGGAGTTTCGGTTGACTGAGCAGTCTGGCTTGAGATGTGGCGATAAGATTGTTGATTGATTCAGGGTAAAGAGTAGCCCAAGTCATGAAGGAGACATATGGAGAGCACCGTAAGCAGTGCTGTTCGGAAGCCGAGGCTTGTTTGCTACTTAAATCAATGAGACGGTTAGCCAGCTGCCGGAAACGGCGACATTCGACGCCATTTTTCGCGTCACTCTAACCGCCCGTTCCCACCACGCCCATCCCCTCTTCCTGCCACGCACCCTCACCCATCACGTGACCCATTGGCTGCCCCTTAGTGCCTGGCCCAGCCCGCGCTTGCTCGCGCACGGCTGCTCCCTCGGGACCCGTTCATCCATTTCATCTACTCACCTCACACTCACCCTGCCATTGCCTGCCACAGCGCTGCCCCAGCGATGACCACGTTTTCTGGGGAGAGGGGAGCCAGTTCTGGCTCCCCTCTGCAGCACAATCATTTGCTGCAATCCTGTGTGCCTCTTTTGAGCACTACACCTCCCCCTATTTAAGAGTGCTTGTCCCAGTTCTGGAGGAATGAAGGACTTCCTCCAGTCCCTGATCGCTGGACACACACTTCTTGTCACTTATCCATACAGCCTTCCATATGACTAGTTGGACAGAATTTGCCTTGACTTTGAGACTCTTGTTTCTTGTCTCGCTTGCTCTCGTGGTGCATTCACTCTTTGTCCCTCCCCTTCAGCACCCTGGCATTGAAAGGCTTCATGACGATTATGCCTCGTCGCTTTGAGTCCGATGAGCATGTCACTCTCTCCGATGACGAGTGTGATGCCAGCGCTGACCTCCCAGACATCTTCTCGAACGACCCTTCCGAAGATACCTCCGAGAGTGATGCGGAGCCAGACAGTGACGATTCGGATGGCGATTCGGAGGACGATTCAGACGATGATTCAGATGATGACACCCTCTTCAACGATGAAGAGCAGCATCCCCCGGAGTACTATCTCGCGGAAGCAGACCGTCTGGATGTCTCTCAGCTCTGACAGCAACGGTACAGTCCCAAGACTCAGAAGAAGCTGGAGGAGACAAGGGACTATTGGGACCGGTGAGAAGCACAACCACAATGTCATGCTCCATTGAAGCTAACATAGTCTGCCTTGCGTCCCGCCAGATTCTGTTGATTCCAGAGTCATAATCCAGTAGAGTGCTTCCACTTGCTCTCTGAGCCCGAGGAGACCGTCCGATACCTTAAAGGCTTTTTCAGCTGGCGTTGCGACCAATGACGGGGCAAGAATGGACGCAGGACTCCTGGAATCAAGTATAAGAGCTCATTGGAGACCTTCTGGAAGTGTTGGCATCTGGTCTACAAGCGCGAAGTCGGGCACGGGCTTGACAAGATGACTATCATACAGGTGGAGGATGTGAGCAACAGTTTCTGTCTCCTGGGACACTAGGCGCTGGCTAATGATCAGTAGGTTCTCGCGATTGTTGCAGCAGAAAAGAAACTCCTCCTTGAGCGCCGACCGAAAGTGACCATGTACATTGAAGATGTGGCAGAGTTTGCCCGGGTTCTTCTTGCGACAACTAAGATGACATTTACCTGTGGCTGGCTGCGGATCGAGCTGCTGCTCTTTTGCCAGCTGGCCGCCATCACTGGTAGCCGTCCGCAGGCGCTGTTAGACCTTCGCTATTGGCACCTCCAGCTGAACCTGATCTGTGATCCGGATGGAGGGCGTCCTTGACTGTTCATTTACCTGACACCTGAGTTTACTAAGACATTTCTGGGCAAGAAGGAGCCGTGAGTTACCCTCCTCTCCTCATCCTCTTCTTTTTTTGGTTGTTTATAAGCCTTTTGCAATGATCTCCTTGCTGTCCCCTACTAGTCGGCTAAGTGTCTATTGGTTCACTATCTTGCTCTTCTGAGCAGTATTGAGAAAAGAAGGGGAGGTCTCCCGTGCGGACCCTGGGCTGATTGTATTGAACAGGAATACTTTCCCGATTCCCAAGATCATCTATGACCCGACCTTGGTCCTCAGCCCCCATGTCTTCCTCCTGGGCATGTTATTCCGGATCGGGGCCTTCAAGAATATATCTCTGGATGGCCCAGTCGTGAACTGCCCAGAGAACTTGTACAGCCTCGGCATTTTAAATAGGCTTAACCAACAGGAATTGAAGTTGAAGGATGAGATATTAGATCAATTCGTGTTTTGCCAGGCGATTCGGGAAGCAGATGGGGTTCGGATTGCTCTTGATCAGCAACTGTCGTCGGCCACCGTCCGATACCGGATGAAACAGGGAGGTGAAATCACGGGCTTTGAACAGGTCACAAAGCCGTACGGCCTTCGATACGGAGCAGCGAAGGCATTCAATGACAGCTGTAAGCTTCCCCCCTGGCCTGTTTCTCTCCATCTTAGCAAGTGTTGCTGACGGGGATATCTGGTCGGACAGCAGACGTAACAGACGAGCTCCAGAACGTGATGTTGCAGCATGCCAGCATCAACACCTTCGTTCGCCACTATAGTGTGGGCATCCACGTTGATGCCCAGGCAATTGTCTGGGGGCTGCCACAAGAGAAACGGTTGATGCATTTTGCATGTTCCATGAGCCGGTCGATCGATCCCCGGCGCCCCTATAAGTTAATGACAGAACAATCGCGTTCTATCAACGAGCTCCCTAGTGTGTGTGCCCTGCAGGAACTGGTCGAGAAATGTAAGCAGGCTTGGGATGCGTGTTATGGTAAGAAAAAGTACAAACGCGCGGTTCGGAAGTATCAACAAGCCCTCTGTGAGCTGCGAAATGAGAGGCAACAGCAACACAATTGCCTTGTGCGGGAGAACCTGGAACGATATAAGAATGAACAACCAGTGATCGACAGCGAACGACAGCTCTCTGGGAAAGTGGTAGATGAGGAGGTGATCGGGGCCTTGCAGTGATCGGGATATATGACACTGCAGCACATGATGCTGATTGACACTGTCCTGACTCTGCCAGGCGCCACCATCGAAGCTGAATATCAGCGTCGGATTGCAGCAATCAATGCGGTAATTGCGTTCTGTGATGTGATGGAGGGCGCCCCAACACGGCCCGGCCCGTCCCGAAAGCATCCCGCAACCGATGCCGTCGCACCCCATGCGAAGAGGCAAGAGTGCTCACAGGAGGATGAGGATACAATCGCTCTCCGCCAGGCAATTGCATCTGTCCGGGTTGGCTCACCTTGCCAAAGACCGAAGATTTGCTTCCTCTGCGTTGGAGACACCAGACTCCCAGTGACGGAGCGGATTCTTCTCTTCAGCCGCTCCGCCGGTCTCAGCACCAACATTTGCCTTCGGCTTGTTCTTCAGGATGCTCTTCCACTCCAACGCAACTGCACCGAGGACGGCCAGAGACGATATGATCAATCCGACCTGGAACACCTTCCGCAGCGCCTCATTGTAGGCTGTGAGGACCGTGTCATGTTCACTCGCAGGTAGCGCGCTCAGTAGTGACGTGGCGCCCCCCGACGTGATCAGACTCGGGTCAAACCCAGGGACCCCGGAAAGCCTTTGCACTAGCTGATTGCCTAGTACGTTCTCCCCAACCGAGACAAACACCGCTGCACCGAGCAGCTGACCAAACAACATCAGCGCCAACCCGATGGGCACATCCTTCTTCGGCAGAACGGTCTGGGCAGCGAGGTTTGGGGTTTGGAAACACAGGCCCAAGCCGATTCCGTACAGGATTTGATAACCGATCCACTTCCCTTCGCCGGTGTCGACCTGGAAAGTCGTGAGGAGCCCGGCCCCGACGGACATGATGCAGGATCCTACGATCGAGAACGGCGTGTAGTATCCGATCTTCGGAGTGATGATTCCACCGCCCATTGACCCTGCGACCATGGATAGCATCAGAGGCAGGAGCCGGATGCCTGATTGCGCGGCAGAGACACCTGTGATGGATTGAAACCAGATCGGGAGGAAGTACACTGTGATAACCAAGGTCAGTCATCCGGTGATCAATCATGGCTGACTATGTGGTCTTCTTACCAAATATATAATTCCCAGAGCTGATGCAGAGACTTTGCCAGAAGGCAGCAACGACGCTCCGCTGCTTGAAAATGCGCGGAGGGAGCGTGGCTGTCGTCGGAAGCCATATCTGGACCGCAACGAAACCAACAAGCAATACACTCATCAGAGTCAACAATGCGATGATCCGCCCATTGCTCCACTGGAGACTGTCAGGGCACCGGAAAGTCAAAATGACGCTGCGGGGGACTCACCGCATACGTCTGGCCACCCCACTGGAGTGCCAACAGAAGACAGACCACACCCGGGACCAGGAATGTCGTGCCCGGGGCATCCAGTTGCGACAGCTTCTTCATCCAGGGGAGCTTGGTTGTATCTCGGTCGGGGACCTGGAGACAGAAGGCCATGACGACCATCGCCACGCCCCCGAGGGGCAGGTTGATGTAAAAGCACCACCTCCACGTTACATTGGAGGTAAAGGCACCACCAATTAAGGGGCCCACGACCGAAGCCAGGCCAAAGAGGGCGCCGAAGAGGCCTTGGATTTGGGGACGCTTGTGCAGAGGAACTGCGTGGACAATGCATACAATCTAGGGACCGCCGTCAGCATTGGAGGCTGATCAGGGAGGGAATCGGGGTACACTTACCGTTCCCCCAAAGATGCCAGCGGCGCCAACCCCGGCGATTGCTCTTCCCACGATGAAGGCTACTGAGTTCGGAGCCGCGCCACAGATGGCAGAGGCAGCCTCGAATAGTAGGGTACTTGTAAGCATGACGCCTCTCACCGAGTAGTACGTGTAGAGTTTCCCAAACAACAGCTGGAAGGCGCAACATGTCAACAAATATGCGCTTCCGTACCAGCCGACGTCGGCGAGGGAGCTGAATTCATCCGTGATTTGCGGGATAGCCTAGCCAGAATCAGTCAGCACATTGACTCGCCGCGCGACCACAAGAATGCGAGCTCTGTTCCATGGAGTGTCCTCATACCGTGGAGATGATGGTTCTGTCCAGAGCGACCAGGAACATGGTTCCAAAGACCGAGATCAGCAGGAGGACCGTCCTCAGTGTCGACGGCTTCTGCTGGGGGTCGTCGGGTTTGCTTGCATCAGGTTTGCTTGCAACATCGGGAGAGGTCTCGCCGGCGTGTGTCGTAGCCACGTCGGATGAATCTCCCGCAGCCGATTTGGCGCCTTTGGGAGTCGTCGGGCGTGAAGACACCATGGTGACCGTGAAACCTGTTGCTCCCCCTTGGATCGATTGGCCGCAAGTGGACTCGAAGCGGGAGGGAACTGTTGATGTGTTGATGTGTTGATGAATATGGACAGCTTGTGGTGGACAATGAGAACGGAACGATGTCTGTCTGAAGAACCAGCGAGGTGAAAGGAACAGGTCTGACTTTTAAGAGCAAAGGAAGAACGTGTGCCATGATATTGAAATTGTTTTGTCGGGCTCTAGGAAAGCACGAGGTTATACTGCGTCCAGAATAAAGAACTGCTGGTCGGGCGTTACTAAAGTCCGATCTGGCTGGGCTCATAGTATGTCCTGAAGAAAGGTCTGTGTTCGGGACGTAGAAGAGTCCGAGCGTGGCAGGGGGTCCCCCTGCTGGGGAGCTTCAAAAGCCCGAGACGGCCCCCCAACTGCCCGAGAGCTGCGTCCTGCACCTCTCCCTCTCCATCTCCATCTCTCCTGAAGACAACGGGTTTATCACTCCTGCCATGTTGACGGCGGTTCCCACCCCAGACCAGTCAGCCACTGCGAAGCCGCAGCGCGTGCTGGCCTGTGTGCTGTGTCAGAAGCGCAAAATCAAGTGCGATCGCAAATCCCCCTGCGCCAACTGCGTCCGGGCCGGCGCCCAGTGCGTGGCAGCTACGCTCGCCCGCCAACGGCGCCGCAGGTTTCCCGAGCGAGAGCTGTTGGAGCGCCTTCGCCACTACGAGGGCCTGCTTCGCCAGAACAACATCAAGTTCGAGCCTCTGCACACCCCGGCCGCAGAGCACGCCTCTCCCAGCGAGGACGGCACTCTCGACGATGCGCATGCAGAAGGACCGGTTTCAGGGACAGAGGGCCGGTCAAGGGAGAAGACGGCGGTGAAGTCGAAAACAGTGTAAGTTGCGCTTTCTCGAACCACCAGCGCCTGACAAAACTCATGACGGTTTACCACCTTCAAGCGAGCTACAAATTCACCTACAACATAGGGATTTCTAATGAAAAATGACCCATATTATTCTTATGCGGCTCCTTATCTATATGAACTGGTCATTGGCTGTACCAGATAGTCAATGGGTTAACATCTGTGGTCAAGCTTTCTCCTGAACCGTCATGAGTTTTGTTCGACACTGGTGAACACAGACCGCGAGACGACTAATACTCTCTCCTAGGAATCTCTGGCGCGCCATGAGTCAAAAGGTACGGTCAAGTGTGCGAGTGAGTTCAGGCTCCCACTGACAATTGAGGGAAAGACCGTGGATGTCGAGGACGATGATGACGACGATGAGAACGATAGCGGTTTTCTGCACGATAACGATGATGTGCGTCCGGCGGTGATCAAGAAGGCGTGGGACCAGGTGTACCGAAGCGAAAGCAACGACCACCTGCTGTTTGGCTCACCCAAGACAGACGTCGATCTCTCGACCTTGCACCCGAACCAGGTCCAAATCTTCAGGCTCTGGCAGATTTACCTGGACAACGTCAACCCGCTGCTCAAAGTCACCCACACCCCCACCCTGCAGGCACGCATCATCGACGCCGCCGGCGATATGGCAACCATCAGTCCCACATTGGAAGCGCTGATGTTCAGTATCTATTGCGTCTCCGTTCTAAGTCTCACCAAAGACGAATGCCGTACCGTGTTGGGGTCGCCAAGAGAAGATCTTCTGAAAAGCTATCGGTTCGGATGTCAGCAAGCGCTACTAAACTGTGGGGTTCTACGGTCCGCGGACCGCGACTGCTTGACAGCATTGTATCTCTACCTGGTAAGCCCATCAGGCTGCCATCGGGCATCTAGTCCGTTGACGCTTCTAGGTCTCGGTCAGTCACGATACAGACCCCCGGTCTCTATCCTCAATGCTGGGCGTGGCCATCCGCATCGCACAACGCATGGGGATCCACAACGAGTCGACCAATGCCAGATGCACCGCGCTCGAGGGTGAGTTGCGCCGAAGGCTGTGGTGGTCGCTGATTGTTTTCGACAATCGCATTTGCGAGATATACGATCACAAGACCACCATGTTAGATCCCACCTGGGACTGCAGGACGCCTCTCAACGTGAATGATTTTGAGATCCAGCCAGAGATGAAGACTCCGCCCGCAATTCACGAGAAACCCACCGAGGCGCTTTTCGTCGTCGTGCGCAGCGAGCTGGGCGAGTTCGTCCGCCACAGCGCCTTCCACCTCGACTTTTCCAATCCGTCGTTGAAGGCGATTGCGAACGAGACTCGGCACGGCCCCGTTCGAGAAGGCGACGAGCTGATCGCCCTAGAAAAGACTATGGAGGACAAATATCTCCAATTCTGCAATACAGAGAACCCGCTTCACTTTATGACAATCTGGACGACGCGAGGGTACCTGGCGAAAATCCGTCTCCTGGAACACTATTCGAGACACTCCAAGTTATCCGTGCAGCAGACGGATCCGCAGCGCAACGCTGCCATTTCCCATGCGCTGAGGATGCTCATGTGCGATACGAAGCTCATGACTTCACCTCTCACCAAAGGATACCTTTGGCTGGTTCACTTGCACTTCCCATTTCCCGCGTACATTCACATTCTTCAAGATCTGAAAAAGCGGCCTACTGAGGACTACGCTGAAAAGGCTTGGGAGGTCATGAGCGACAACTACGAGGCTCGCATGATGAATACGAAACAAGCAGATAGGCCTTTTTTCATTGTCTTCGCTCGAATTGTCCTTCAGGCCTGGGAGGAGCGTGAAGCATTATTCAGACAACAAGACAAGCCGGTGGAGCTACCACGGATTGTGTCGGACGTTAGAAATAAAGTAATGCAGATGACGTCAAATTTTTCACCAAACAGTAATATAGAGCAGCCCAGCGGTGCTGCGGGTATCAACATGGACGAAATTCCAATGCCCATGCCCATGGAATTTGGTGGCCATGGCCTGTCGTACGGCACGGGAGGACAGGGCTCCACCGGTCCTGGGCCCGGGGGCTACCCTGACATACCCGGACCGGCTACGATGGACGTCGACATGAACCAGTTTGATTGGACCACGATCGACTGGAATTTGATGCATGCACGAGGCTGGTGAGGCTGCTATGTTCACGGGCGCATGGCTGCAGCCTCACCCGCGTGCGATCGCCGCTATTCTCTGATAGCCAGTTTTGGCAGCAAACTGGGCTCGAGACAGCAACGAATCATCCACATCCAGCTCATTGCTGACGAAGCGGTCGTACGATGATTCAGGACGTATGGGAATCATACCGTGTTGGTGGGGACATCCTGGAAGCCGCCAGAGGACAGCACACTCTCTCACTGTGGGGAATTGGACAGGTTCATTGATATAAAGTAGGCTGCTAGAGGGGAAAAGTTTCGGTCGTTTCAAAAATCAAGAGCTGGAGGAGCGCTCCTGCTACGACTCTCATAATGGGCAGGGTTTAGCTCTTCCCTAGCGTGTAGTTGTAATTGAGCACAGGTCTCTCCACTTTTCATTCACAGTTTGTCTAGCTAGCATACTTGAAAGAATACATACTACTAGTCCTTTGCCCAAATCAGCCATGACCATTGACACCTAATAGCCTTTGCAGCTCGCTCCGCCCCTGCAAGGTCACCTTGCGGATAATGCAAGGCGACTTCCAATATCCTGCGTTAATGCATATTTGGCTAAGGTTCAAGCAAGGGTGAAACAGGAGTACGGTAATACTTTGGAAAAATCTACTGTATACCGTCGCTATATGCACGGTGTGATGACTTGCCTGCAGTAAAGAATGAAATTGCTAGGCGTGTATAAAGTATCTAGGTAGGAATCCATTGAGTGATACGACGCCGGGCTGCGCCGTAGGTGACCTGCATATATATTCCCACGGAGATGCATCACCCAGGTGGGCTAACTGTCATGTTTAACGCAATCACTGGACGCTGCTCCGAATCGATCCAAAAGTCAAGCTTCCGTGTAGGCTAAAGCTTAATCTTGGTCAGCGTTAGGCTTCCTGAGGAGCACTTGCTGGATGCTTCTAGTCCGGCCTCTTATTGCTGAAGAGCTATATCCACGAACGCGAACAGCGGTAGCTAGACAAGAATTGTGCTGCCACGATGGTGAGAACAATATTAGAAAACGTTGGCCATTTGACATCCTGATGGACCACCGGGCCCTAGAGTACTTCATGAAGACTAAGATCCTGACCTCCAGACAGGCTAAGTGGGCTGAATATTTGACAAGATTCTACTTCCTCATCCAATACTGCCCGGGCAAGCAGAACCCCTTAGCAGACACCCTGTCCCAACAGCCAGCATTGGTAGAAGCCCAGAACAGCCTGAAGAAAGAACACCAGACACAGCAGCTTCTGAAGACAGAGTGGCTAGACCCCCAAATTGTCAAGGAGATAGGACTCTCTAGGGCTGAACTGGCCCCAATTGATGGGAACTTGCACCTGACAGATCACCTATTGCAGGCTAACCGGACTCACAAGTCCTTGGAGAATTGGCGTGCGACAGCTATGGAAGGTCAGGCCTCATGGCTCCTGAAGGAAGGCCTCTTGCTATACAGCCTGAACCAGTTGGTAGTCCCAGAGGACAGCGACCTACAGGTCCAACTGCTGGATGAGATGCACCGCCAACCCTTCACAGCTCACCCCGGACAGAATAAGATGCGGAGATTGGTTGCTGAAAGATACTATTGGCCTAACATGACTAGAGATGTTGACTGATATGTGGCCAATTGCCACACCTGCCGACAGAGCCAGAACCCCTGAGACAAGACCCCCAAGGCTACCGCAACCACTGCCCATCCCTGAGCAGCCCTGGAGACATATATCAATGGACTTCTGAAGTTTCCCCAAGGACAAACACAGCTATGACACTGCCTTTGTGGTGGTAGATCGCCTAGGCAAGAGACCCATCTCCATACCCTGCCACAAGACTGCTACAGCAAGGGATATGGCGCGACTATTCATCCTGCACATCTACTGATGGACTGGTCCCCCAGATACAATTGTCTCAGACTGAGGACCCCAATTTATATCTGACTTTTGGGATGAGTTCTGCCGTATCCTAGGCATCAAATTGAAACTGTCATCCGCTGACCACCCACAGACTGATGGGCAGACTGAAATTATCAATCAGCATATTCCACAGCGCCTCCGCCCCTTTGTCAACCACTATCAAGATGACTGGTCTGAATGGCTCCCAATTTTGGATTTTGCAGCGGCAGTTCTACCCCATGATTCAACAGGGGTTTCCCCCTTCTTATTGGATCGTGGTGTCATCCCCCGGACCTCCTTTGACTGGCGGCACCCCCAGCCGGCAGATCAATCTGCTATGGAATGGCTAAACCGAACAGACGCACATAGATGGGTCAAGGGACTGGAAGCCACTTGGAACTTTGCCAGGAGACTGATTGAAAAGGCCCAGGACTCCCAACAGTGACAGGAAGACTGACATAGGAGAACAGCAGACTTTGAAGTGGGAGATTCAGTGTGGGTATCAATGAAGAACTGGAGGACAGACCAACCAAGCTGGAAGCTTGATTTCCAAATGGCAGGGCCATACTGTATCATTGAGAAGGTTGGCAATGCTTACTGGCTCAACCTCCCTGATTCCATCCATGTACACCCAGTATTCTCCTCAGACAAGTTGCAGAAGGCTGCTACAAACCCCCTTCCAGGCCAGATTGAGGACCCCCCTCCCCCCATTGAGGTCAATGGGGAGCAGGAATGGGAAGTGGAGGAGATCCTAGCAGCGCGCCTTTGCTGGGGAAAGCTTCAGTACAGGGTCAAGTGGATGGGCTATGACAATGATCTGGCTTGGTATCCAGCAGAGAACTTCAAAGGATCCCCCCACCAACTGCGCAGCTTCCACAATTGATATTCCAGACCTGCCGGGCCCGCCGCGACGCCTAGAGGAGTGGCTAAGATGCTGGGATGATGGAGAAGAACCAGATGATCATCCAGATGATAATAAACCAGTGTAATTGGCCCTACACGCCTGTGGGCAGGCGTTCTTTTGAAGGGGGGGGGGGGGGGGGGGTTGATGTGACAGCGCGGCACACCTAGGTGGTATAAGGTAGGCGGTGTTGAGCATCCCTCCGTCTCTGGGATACTGCCAGTCCTACTCGCCTACATATATCGCACGCTACGCGAAGCCCTGCAGATTCTTTCCTTTCCCCTCATGCTTTCGATTCTGTATGACAAGCTACCATAGTTTTAGCTAATAATACTATGACCGGGCGCCGTCACAGGCATCACACTGCTGGCTGGAGAACAATATCTCCCCATTTCTCACATCCTCATGTCCCCAACAAAAACAGCAGCATCCTTCCCCATCGCCCTCCTCCCAAATCTGCTCACAGCAGAAGGCAGGGATGATGCTGAATCCATCTTGCAGCAACCACCCAATTTTCGGTCCTGCTGATGTGTCCACTGTGGTTGAGAAACAAAGATGGGCTGTCTCACGCGTGCACAACAAACCCAGGCCAGAGCAGCAAATCACAAAACCCCTGGTTACTCTCCAGACATGAGAACATAGCAAATCGGATCAAAGGAAGATTCTGATGAGAGCAAAAATCAACTAACTGAGCAAGGGTGTTGAAACCATAAAAGTGAGCCAGCTGTCCAATCTCTAAGGGTCACTGTAATGTCAAGTGAAGACGCATTGATAGGAGGACTGAACCAACAATAAGTGCGGCATTTTTGCAACTGGCCATCACATCAACTGGTATTCAAATGGGAAGCTGCTTGGACATGTAGAGGGGCTGTGTCAGTGGTTTCACAAGATCAGGAAATCAGAACGCCCCCCGGTTGAACCAGTTGCAATGGTGGAGCCCCGGTTCCCTAGCAGGTTGCCTGACTCCGCCATCTTTACAGAAAGATGGCCGAAGGTTTGGCGTTCGAGACATTCGAAAAGAACCGACGTGCCAGAGACGGGAGATGAGGAGCGAGGAGCGAAGGCATCATAGAGTAACAAGAAGAGCATTCACAGGAAATAGACAATGGTTCACACAGTACGACCGTTCAGAGGAAAGACGGGAACAGTTCCCGCGACAGGAGAATGACACGTAGACTGACTCGACTCCAGATTGGTGCGAAACGCAGGGGAAAGGGGGCCTAAAAGCTGGTCTGCGGCGTTCAACAATGCAACCACGAAATCGCCCAGCAGGGGAAGCAACTCAGCTGGCCGTCAGCGACTCCGGAGGTGCAGGGGGTACGCTTGGCACCTTCCCGGTTAAGGGGACTCATCGGATTGCACGGCATCGACCGTCAGGCCGGGAGACAGTGGGAAGAAGAGAAGATGGAGGGCGTCGGCCGTCAAGGGACGCACCTGGGGTTGATATAGATGGGCGGGCTCCGCAGGAGCGGGCAAAAGCGGCCAGGGCCGGCGCTACCCCCCAAGCAGGTCACATCGGCCCTGTCTAAGCCGGATCGGGCAATCAGATCACCCTCGGGGGCAGGCGGTGAGGGGCGGCAGATGGACCGTGCAATGGCGGCCGTTTCCGGCGCCCCGCTAACCGTCTCATCGTATACTTAAATAAGATATAGTATCCTTCCGATATATCAGCTTTGCTCTTCCGCTTATTTATTACTATGGTGCTGCGTGGAAGGTACTGTACCGATAAATTCTACTAATCAACTCCCTTTCCGTTCGATACAGTCTTTTAGTATATTGATACAATGGAGAAATAAATATCCTTAACCCGGCGCGACTGGCAAAGAAAAGAAGCAAAAAAGCCCCCACAAAAAAATAGTATAGCCACGCTAAAAATGTTCTTCCCCGAAGACAATCCACAGTGTGAGAAAAAAAAAGCACCCCCATCCCGGAGGATGAGGGTGGCTAATTGACCAGACTGGGGTTCGATCCCAGGACCTTATCGGTACCATCGGCTTCTACGTGGGGAAGCCCGATGTTAACGATACGTGATAACCAACTACACCATCCGGCCAATCACGGCTACTCCCGTCCGAGAAGCCATTGAAGTTCTCAGCTCGACATCGGAACAACAAAGGATGGGGTATTTTTTGTTATATTTATACTCTGTAGATCTTCTGTACATACATACATGTACAGTAGATGTGAGGCCTGGGGTGTGTTATTTAATATTTTCTTTTTGTGGATAATTATCAGATCTGACCGCCCTGGGTTTTCTTTCCATGGTCCTACTATACTTAGTAAGCAAGTGGTTAGTTGACTAAATTTGCCTTGTCGCGTCATGATCTGAGCGGAATACGCGGAATACGCAGGGGGGAAAAGAATTTAACACGGTCAATTGACATTTACCGTAGAAGGTAAAGGTTACACTGCATCAAAGGATGTTAAGGATTCTCCTTTCCTGCTAAAAATCCAGCCCAGCGTGGCAATTGTGATATGGTATAACGGTACCTACCTAGTACGCCGGGGCTTTTTGATGTCATTTGTTGTTGAACCCAGCACAACAAACCGCATCCCGACAAACATGTAACTTGTAAACCCGGGCTCGGCAGGCAATTCACGTCAGGAGTTTTCAGCGTATACGATATAGATACCTGTAGCTGTTCCTTTCCGCTGAGTGCTGGTGATCTACAGTGGCATATAATATGCACTGACAGAGTTGAAGCTATTTATTTATTTTGTGGATCGTACGTAGTACAGAGTACGCAGCACAGTATGATTACTGGACAATGTCGGAAAGGGAGGCACTGGACATAGAATCTAAACCTCCATTAATAAATAATCAAGCAATTACGTGACTTCTGGGAGTTTGTGTGCCTTTTCTGCTTTCGCTTGTACAGTACTGAATACATACATCAACTCTCGAGCGCGAAGCACAGCAAACGGGCTGAATAAAAACAAAAAGCCGATGAGATAAACACAACGCACTTTTCTCTAGTCCAATCCAACCCAATCTACAATCCTTTCTATGCTGCCTTGTCTATGACGGTTCAAGTTACGGACTTCTTATGGACTGGAGCAGTAGCAGCAGCAGCAGCAGCAGTAGGAGGAGGAGGAGGAGGAGGAGGAGGAGGAGGAGGTATGCACCGTAAAATTTTTGTCATTAATGCGACTCCCATCCTGGACCTATGCCAAGCTATATGATGATGGATGGGCTTCACACACCCATCCCTATCGTCTCTCATCATGCCACACACCATGCCGACGTCAGATCACATCGCAATGCTATATCCACACCGGCAGAGAGAAAAAAAAAGAAAAATGAAATACAGATCTATCAATTTGGGAAAGACTGGTGAGCCCTGCATGATAAACACGCAGGGAAGGAAGCCAACACTGCCTCGAGGTGTGGAAGGGGTGTCAAAGAAGCAGAGCGAAGAAAACAGCAACAAGACAAGACAGGATGCTGCTAAGCGGCCGATCGTGAAAACACACACGCCACTCAACCGACAATCTCCTCCGTCTCCTCGATGATCTCTTCCACGATCTCCTCGACGACCGTGTCGGCTCTCGCCTCCGCACCGGGGACCCTGAGAAGGTCCACCGCGTCGTCCCCTTCCTCGGGAAGGCCAAGGGCCTTGCGCTCCTCGATAAGCAACTCCTTCTCTCTGCGGATCCAGGCAAGCCACTCGCTGAGGACGCGCTTCCGCTTCTCGACGACGGCCGTGTTGGCGATGTCGACGGCGTACTTGTCCTCCTCTTCGAACTCGCGCGAGTATTCGCGGAGGTTCTTGCGGATCTGCTTCTGCTCCTCCTTGCTCAGGAAGGTAGGTGGCCGCGGGCGCCACAGGAACTGCTTGAACTTGTCGGTCGGGTGCTCCGCCAGCGTTTGGCCGGCGAAAGTGTGGATATTCCAGCCGTTCTCCATCTGTGGGAGACATTAGCAAACGTAGTACCAAACTCTAACAGGGTATAGTCCTTACCGAATGTGTCCAGACGCTAGCGCTGCTGACGACGTAGCGACCGGTCGGGTCCCACTCGATATCCGTGACACCGTAGTGTTCGACGGTCTTCATCAGCTGGAGATTGGCGGCCAGATCCTTCTCGCTCTCGGGTTTCTCGCCCTCAAAGTCCAAGTCCCAGAAATCGAGATCGAAGTGCTGCTGCGAGTGGACGGTGGCAACCACGACGAACCGACCCTTCGGCGACCAGTAGATGGCATTGCTGGTCTTCTTCTCAATGGTACGGATGAGCTTGAAGTTTCCGACCACACCGCCCTTGGTCTTCTCAGGGGCGAAGAACGAGACAGCCGTCTTGGGGGCGACAGCGGCCCCGGTGGGCGCTTCCCCGGTTGTAATCAGAACAAAGCGGTCACCCTTCGGCTCCCAGGCAAAGTTGATAACGGTGTCCTTTAGGCTGTCGACAACCTCGACGGGCACACCCTTCTCCTTGATACGGAAGATCTCCAGGTTGGTGGCCATCGACTTCTTGGACTTGGAATGCCGGTCCACCTTGACACAGAGGTAGGTGGCCTCGGACTGCCAGTGCAGCTTGACGTCCGAGACATTGAACAGGTTTCTCGTTCGCACGATTTCCTTGGACGGAATGCTCATCAGACCGACCTTGGCGGGGTTGGCACCGATTTCGGGGGTCCAGAAGCACAGAAGCTGCTCATAGTGCTTAACACCCTCGCGGCTAGGGGTGGCAGGGGCCCACTCGAAGTCCATCACACCCTCGATCTTGACGGAGGTCTTGTCCAGCAGGTTCATCCGAGGCAGTTCGTAGATGGAGATGGACTGGCCCTGCAGCATTCTGGCAACATACTTCTCGTCCGCAGACCACTTGAAAGCGGGCCACTGGACCTTCTTCTTCTGCGCGGCCTCTCCGTCAGGACCGGCGGCGAGCTCGTGCGACACGAAGGACCGCAGGGGCTTTCCGGAGGCGATGTCCCAGATGATGATGTTCTTTCCATCCTCCTCGTACGTCAGGACTCCAGGCTCGTCGACCTGGATGGGACGGGCCGACCAGGTGGTCAGATAGCTCTCTCCCGGGGAGAACTCGATCAGCTGGACGAAGGGATGAGGGAACTGCTTCTGTTTCGAGAAGGAAGGTCCACCCCAGAGCTGCACACCCTGGGGGTGGGTAGAGGCGAGATACGTTCCCTGGGGCGACCACTGAACGAAGAGCTGTGTCCAGTGTGCGCGGTCGACGATATTCTCTGGCGGGTTGTTCTTCATGTTCCAGAACACGCCAACCTTGTCTCCACGGAAGATGGCGAACTGGTCACGGGCGTTGGGGTCGCCCAGCCACCATCTCAAGTGCTCTTTCTCCTGGAAGGGCTCAATGTGCGGGGGCTTGTACTCCTCATCGATGCGTCCCTCACGGCCGTAGCGGTCGATATCCGTCAACTTGTTCACCAGCATGGTGTGCTTCTTGTCGAGCGGGGTGCCGTGCAGATGCTTGACAGCGGCAAGGGCCTGTTCGGGGGTATCGTACTCCACAAAGGCGAACCTGAAAATCGTAAGCAGGTAATCCCATCCATCTGCAGCACTGTGAGACGTACCCTTCCGACATCTTCTTGTCGTTGAGGGGCATGAAGATGGCATCTTCGCTGGTGTGGCCGACGGTGTTGAGTTTCTTCAGCAGGTACTTGATGAGCTTGGGCTTGCTCTCCTCCGGCACAATGGGGAGCCCATCGAGGACGACGAAGGTATCCAGACCCTCCTCCAGCTTGACTTCATATTGCGCCCGCAGGTCTGTAGATGGGGGGCGAGTCGTGTCAGTAGAGAGGGGCACAAACAGAGAACAGCACGGCTAAGCGGCGAACTTGCCTGAAAAGTCAATCTCTTCCTCCAGGTCCTCCTCCTGGAGATTCTGCTCAGAGAGAGTCTCGAAACTGGGCGCCATGGTGAGCTCGCTGGACCGGCAGAGCGATAGACACGCTGGTCAGAAGTGCTGGCAGAGTCTTTTTGCTCGTCCTGGCGCGCTGGTCCGCCTTGTTAGGGCAAAGATTAAACCGCGCTGTGTGTGCGCCGGGGATGCTTAGTCATCCGTGCACGCAGAGGGTTGATCCGGCAGTCACGTGGATGCTTACCTCAGCGTTCCCCGGCCGGCGCGCGCTCCGTCTCCGCGCGACAGTCAGCGCCTGGAGAGCGCTGTGCTCTCGGCAGCTTGCGCCTTTCTTTACTACGCTGCGCGCTGAAGCCGCTGGTCTCACGGCCGGCCTGCATCTCTTCAATCCCATCCTCTCTTTGTCTCCCATCCGTCTTTCTCCTTATATCGCGTCTCTCACGCTCCAGGACAGCCAGCGGCCGCTGCTCCATACCCCGCCGGCCTTACCCGCCAGCGTTACGCCCACTAACTAGATCGGGACGATCTTCTACAGCTCCAGCCCATCCACCACCGCCTTCCGCGCCTCAGCCAAGCGGCTCTCCTATCCTCACTTGGAGCTCATCTCTGCCTCTCTAGTATAATTGCAAGTGACTGCGGTGTATTCGCGCGACTCCCGGCAAGATGTCGTCCTGTAAGTCTCTCCAGCGCTTACGCTCCCGACGGCGCGAGCTATGTTGAACTGACGTCGTACCTGACAGTGCCCCCCGACGTTCGCGAAAACTATATCAAGATCATCGATGAAATCCTGGCAGCCAGTGACTTAAACACCATATCGGAGAAGCGCATTCGCAAAGGGATCCAGGAAAAGGTCGACTATGATATCACTCCGCAAAAGGTTCGTGTCTGCGATCCGTCGCTGTCGCGCCCAATTGCGCCTTGTCGCCCCGGCTGTTGCTTCTGCTGACACGATCCGAAGGCTGTGATCAAAGAGCTCATCATGGAGCGCTTTGATATCTTTGCGCAGAAGAATGGTGTGGGGGTATCCACCGAACAATCTCCCGCGGAGGCCGTGAACGGTCATGGACCAGACGACACCTCAGCTCCCCCAGCCGCACCCTCCTCTCCTGCCCACTCATCCTCCAGCCAGAAGCGCCAGGCAGACAATGACGAGCCCTCCGACTCTGGTAACAGGACACCGCCCAAGAAGAAGCGGAAGGCTGAGAATGACATCGATGCGGATGCCCTCTACGCTGCGAAGCTCCAAGCCGAGGAGAACATGCGCGCGAGGCCAACCCGGGGTAGTGCTGCGAGAAAGGCGGCGCCGGTGAAGAGGAGGACGAAAGCCAAAACCTCCAAGAAGGTCAGGGCGGAGGACGACTCTGAGCTGGAATCAGGGTCCGAGGCGGGAGCCAAGAAGGAGGTCAATCGGACTGGTGGCTTCCATGTAAGTGGTTTGGCGCACACGGCCACCAGCTCTCAAGCTGCTGACCATGATGCAGAAGCCGCTCACCCTCTCCCCGGCGCTCTCTAACCTTCTGGGTGGAGAAACCGCGGTAAGTTCCGATTCCGCTGTATGTTTGTGTCCCTGGCTCATGCAAGCAAGCTCTCCCGCCCTCAAACGGTCAAGAGGCTCTGGCAGTACATCCGCGAGCATAACCTGCAGGACCCGAACGACCGACGCCAGATCCGATGCGACGACGCGATGCGGGCGGTTTTCAAGCAGGACCGGATACACATGTTCACCATGACCAAGATTCTCAACCAGAACCTGTATACCCCGGATGAGTAGCTCTGAGTATCAGCGTCTGTGGGGACTTTGTGGGCCCAAGTCAGTCCTCCCCATTCTTTCTCCCCTACTAGTACCCATTTATCTACGACCATCTTTGCATCACGCAGGATATTGTGTGCAGATTTCCTCTGTCTCCTTTCGCCTTGTCTCTCCCGCCCACCGTTGGCTCTGTGTTTTGCACCGGTTTCTTAGCGGTTTCGATGTTATTGTCGTGCTTTTTGTCTCTGCAGCGGGAGTTGGTGGCTTTTGCGGTGTAATCCTGGGCAGATGTAACCTAGAATGTGGTAGTCCCGCGTGGGACTAAGCTAGCTCTGGTTCATGGTATTACTATTATTATTAGTCGGAAAGAATGAAATTGGTTATATTATTTACACATTCAAACCTGCGCAATCTACATGCGATGAATGCGGTCCTGTGGGCATGCCCCGTAGCCAGAGCGACTTCACGTGGCGCCGTGACTGGCCGAGTCGGCGCGCGCCCAGAACCGGCCGCCTCCTTGCATCCACGGTGATTCACAAGCGCCGTGTCTGTGATGCCGCTGACGAGACACAGAATCTGCTGTTGAGCGAGTCCAGGCAGCGGTCAGGCCGGACGGGGTGCCTGCATGCACACATAAAGTCCGGCGTGTCTTTTGGTTTTCCCTCGCCGCGATCTTGGTTACGATTTTTAGCCGCCGCCTGATCTTCCCCACCGACCAACGCCGCAACAAGAACGAAACGTCCCGCACGGGAAAAGGCCAGCGGCCTCGGGCTGTGCGACCAGAAGGGTCTCATCCGGTCTGCTGTCGGGTCTGTTTGACGTCTCTCCTACCAGGACACCGATTTTCCTCCCCGCTTTTTGGCAGTTGCAATGGCGGAAAACGCAGCAGCTCCAGCAGCAGCTCCCCCGACAGGACCGCGGGACCCCAACCCTAGCCGTGGTGGACGACGACGGGGACGAGGGGGAGGAGGAGGAGGAGGAGGCTCGAACCAGGCGGGACAAGCAGAGACGCACCGGGACGAAGGCAGAGGCGACGCTGCATCCAGAGGAACAACCAGGAGCAGAGGCGGCGGCGGCGGCGGCGGCGGCGGAGGACGAGGCCGACATGACAAGCAGAACCGCAGCCAGAACAAGAACAGAGCGCAGGCTGCCAATGCTGCGACGGGCGGCGGCGGGCAGCCTCCGGGCCCTGCCCCCAGTGGACCAGGCACCTCCGGTGATCGCTCGACCGGAGATGCCGTAACGACAGAGAGCGAAGACAAGGGCAAGCGCGCGGTTGCAGCGGCGGCGGCCCAGGAGGAGGCAGAGGACGGCGAGATATGCTTCATCTGCGCCTCAAGGGTCGAGCACACGTCGGTCTCGCCGTGCAACCACCGGACTTGCCACATCTGTGCGCTCCGGCTGAGGGCGCTGTACAAGACCAAGGCGTGCGCGCATTGTCGGGTATGTCCGATCTCCTTTGGTTGATCTCTATAGGAGCTCTGTGTGTGGATGCAGGCTGACATGGCTTCCGGCGTGGACAGACCGAATCCCCCTTCGTGATCTTCACGGACGACCCCAACAAGCGCTACGAGACCTTCACGGAAGCGGACTTTGCCCGGACGGACGAGAACCTGGGGATCAAGTACGAGAAGGAGGAGATCTTCGAGGACACCGTCTTGCTGCTGCGGTACAACTGCCCTGACAAGGAGTGCGATGTCGCATGCCTGGGATGGCCGGACCTCCATCGCCATGTCAAGAGCAAGCATGGCAAGGTCATGTGGTGAGTATATTCTCAGTCTGCACAGAGCAATTAACACGCTGACACAAAGGACAGCGATCTGTGCACCCGGCACAAGAAGGTGTTTACGCACGAGCACGAGCTCTTCTCCATGTCCCAGCTCCGGAAGCATGAGAAATACGGCGACGATCGTCCGGGCGCCGCCGACCAGACCGGGTTCAAGGGCCACCCCGAGTGCGGTTTCTGTCGCGTGCGGTTCTACGGCGACGACGAGCTGTACGCCCACTGCAGGGACCGGCATGAGCGCTGCCATATCTGCGACCGACGATCCGGGAACCGCCAGCAGCAGTACTTTATCGACTACAATGCTCTCGAGGAGCACTTCCGGCAGGACCACTTTCTGTGCATGGACAGGGAGTGCTTGGAGAAGAAGTTCGTGGTCTTCGAGTCTGAGATGGACCTGAAGGCGCATCAGCTGGAAGTTCACCCTGCCGGGCTCTCCAAGGATGCGCGGAGGGACATGAGAACGGTGAACATGTCCACCTTCGACTACAGAACTCCCTACCAGCCCGAACGGCAGCGCCGTGGAGCAGGCAGGGGACGAGACCCGAACGCAGAACCCCTCCCAGTCTCCAGCGCGCAGCCGTTGAGGCGAGACGAGCTGGCGTTCCAGCGACAGCTCGCGATCCAAAGCGCACAGTCAGTCTCGACACGAACCTTCGGCGGCCAGCTCACTCCCAGCGATAGCCAGACCTCGCGTGCACCTGCGCGACCTGCTGCTGCTGGCCCTACACCCACAGAAGCCGCCGCGGCCGCTCGTGCAAGCCCCAACCCACCCGTCTCCGCGATGGAGAACCTCACCATCACGACCGACCTCTCGCCGCAGGAGCAGGCGCGCCGTCTGCGCCACGCGGCCGTGATCGAGCGCGCGTCCAACCTCCTGCGCAACGACCAGACCAAGATCGCCGAGTTCCGCACGAAAGTCTCCAACTACCGCGCGTCCGCCATCTCCGCGACCGACCTGATCGACGCCTTCTTCTCGCTCTTTGACACGTCCAGCACCGAGCTGGGCAAGCTCATCAAGGAGCTGGCCGACATCTACGAGGACGAAGGCAAGCGCGCCGCCCTGCTGAAGGCCTGGAACGACTGGCGCGCCATCAACGAGGACTACCCCGCGCTGCCGGGGCCCAGCGGCGTCCTGCCGGGACTGTCGCCCGGCACCGTCAACGGCGCCGGCGCGGGCGGGAAGCGCGTGCTGCGGCTGAAGTCGTCGACCGCGCAGTCGTCCCGCTCCGCTGTGGGCGGAAACCCCTTCCCTCCGCTCTCCGCCTCCACTTCCGCCCCCCGAACCTCTGGTCCTACAACAACGACAGTCTGGGGCACCGCTGGCCCATCTACCTCCGCGACCTCCCGCCCCTCCCCATCTACTACTACCCGTCCTACCGCCGCTTCATCTGCTTCCGCATCATCTTCATCAACCCGCCCAAACCCATCCGACGCAGAAGCCTTCCCCGCCCTCCCCGCGGCCCCGAAACCCAACGTCCTCATGGCCGGCCTCACGCGCGGCACCGTCCGGTGGGACGACCGGCGCGGTCCGACGCCCAACGCGTGGGGGACGGGACCCGGACCATCGGCGTCTGCGTCGGCGAGTGCAAACACAAGCGGGACGGAGACAGATGGGGATGTTCAGGGGGATGGAAATCTAAATGGAAATGCGGGAGGGAAGAAAGGCAAAGGGAGGAAGGGGAAGCAGACGCTATTTCATTTTGGGTGATCCGGTTTCCCTTCCCGCCTGCTTTTTCTTTTCTTCTTCTTTTTTCTTGGCTGGGAGTTGGCGCTGCTCTCCTTGTTTCGTCCCGTTCTGGATCTCCAGTCCGTCAGTAAGTATGTACCTGAAGTACAGTACAGTACCTGCGTGCTTAGGTTCCACTTGCCGTCCCGTCCCGTCCAGAGCCCTTCGCAGCTTTATCATCGGGTGCTATCATCCTTCTTGCCGGACGTATGTCGAGATGGGACTGATTGATTGATTGATTGATTGGATGACTGGTTGAGGGGATAGAGAGAGAGAGAGAGAAGAGAGAAGAGCATCGTACACGGTATGGTGCGGTATGGTTTCCTATCTTATCATACTGTCTTGTCTAGAATAGAATAGTTGTACTGTACATATATGATAATCAGTCGATAGAGAGGGTGAGGAAGAACAGGAAGAAAAGAAAGTATTTCAAAAACAGACATTAACGTCCATGTCATCCCTCCCCCCTGTCCTCCCCTAGGTGCAGTTTTGTAAAAATCTATATATCTATATCTATATTCTTTATATAGGACAATACCTAGATTACAGGAAAGCTAAGCATACATGCGAAAACGTTTCAGACAGTCCTGCAGGTTCAGAGACAACGTCTTGTAGGGAAAGACAGATTATCTCTGCCTCGACGAGACGAGACGAGACGACCAGGTCGTTCGGGCCTACATCTGGACGATATCGTCAGAAGAAGACGAGGAGCCGTTCACTGATTCCGATGACTGCTCGTCATCAAACATATCACCTTCTGAATTTGAAGCCGCAGCTGGTTCTGGAGCACTGCTCGAAGGACAAGCGCTGCTGGAATGTTCCTCCTCTGTATCACGATCACGACTGTCCTGCAAGATTTCTGAGCCCGATGCTTCCGCATTACGTTCAGATCCATCGTCCGAAGGCACGAATTCCGAATCCACAGCAGCCATCCTCACCGCAAACTCATCCTGGAGCCTCTTCAACCACCGCCGCAACGCGTCCCCCTGCATGGTCCCGTTACGTGCCAGGACGAGCTGCTCCCGCAAGCGCAGGATCAGGTTCCGTTTCCGTGCGAGCGCGATCGCGCGGGAGTCGCCTCGATGGTGGTCCGCGATCCGGTTCAGGTCCTCGGATACGCGCTGCGCGACGTCGAGGACCTGCTGTGGGAGGGAGACAAGCTTCGCGAGGGCGAGTCCGTAGAACCGGTCCTGGACGTGGCCCTCCTCAACGCGGTAGAGCATGGTCATCTTGGACCCCTGCGGGGAAAGATCCACGGCGAGATGGAGGTTGATGACGCCGCTGCGCTCGGCCATAATGCGGGCGAGGTCGCGGAAGTGCGTCGCGAACCAGACCAGTGCGTGGCTCTCGACCAGGGCCTCCGCGATGGCGATGGTGATGGCCAGGCCGTCCGTCGTGCTGGTGCCGCGGCCGAGCTCGTCGACGAGGACCATGCTCCGGCGCGGCTCGATGTTGCGCAGGATGAAGGACATCTCGCGCATCTCGGCCGCGAAGGTCGAGACGTTGGCTTCGATGTCGTCGGCCGTGGAGACGCGCGCGAAGAGCTGGTGCACGACGGGGAAGGATGCGTACTGCGCGGGCACGAAGCAGCCGATCTGCGCCATGACGGTCATCAAGGCCAGGGAGCGGATGTACGTCGACTTCCCGCTCATGTTGCACCCCGTGATGATCTGGAAGCGGGACTGCTGCGCCGCGTAGGCATCGTTCGGGACGAACTTGCTGGAATGGATCTTCTCGCGGATCGGGTGCCGTCCGGCTTTGATTGCCAGGACATCCGCCAGTTCTGGCCGCACATAGTCTCGGCTCGTTACGAGCTGCGCGAAGGACGCCAGCATGTCTAGAGTGGCGATGGCCTCGCTGACTCTGAAGAGCGCGGACATCTCCGAGCAGACGTCTTGGATCAGTTCCTGGATGCTGCGGTCACTCATGTTGATCACTTCGTTATGCGAGTCAGCGATCTTCTGGTTCAGCTTGACCAGATCGAGGGTCTGGCATTCGATGCGGTTTTTCTTCCTAAAGACGTTGATAAACATGTCGGGGAGTTGCCTGTCCTCGAGCTCCGCAGGAGGCACGCAGATGTAGTATTGCCGTGCGGTGTCGAATTTCAAATCCAGAATCAGGTCATGAGCTTCTGCAGCAAATTAGCCATGAAGGATGAGTTGTAAGAATCGCCGCACCTGCGAGGCTCGCTACGAGCTGGGCAGCATCCTCATTTGCCTCCTTGTATGTCTGTCTCGCAACGTCGAGGAGACTATTCACGCCAGCCTGAGAACGTCAGCAAGTCTACCACAAAGTACAGCGGAAGGCCTCAATCCCACTTTGATGGCGTAGATGCGCTGGTTTCTGAGATCGAGGGGTTTGGTCTGGTAAGACACGTCTTCATTGAGGGTGGCATCGATCAGGTCCTGGATTGGCCGGTAGTTTGCAGGAGCACATAGCTATCAAGCGTTAGTAGTAGCATTATTAGTAGCATTATGTCTTCAATTCTCAAGGCAGGAAGACAAACATCTCTGATCGTCAACAGGAGCGCACTCTGTGCCCCCGCTAGTGCCTCGTACACCGGTCTGATGGATGACACATACGTTTTGAGCATGATGACGTTGTTGATAGATTGCTCTGCATGCTGGAATGACGGTTTTGTTGGCACCAAGATGAGCTGTATCATCAGTACAATACGCCACTCTGTGAATCACGGCCACTGACAGATGTAAGGACTTTGTCCGAATCAACGAAGCCTTTGAGAGCTGTTCAGCAACAGATATTAGCGATTAGCGAAACACCTTGGTGTTTTGACAGACCCTGTCTGACAGAGTAAAACATCTCCTCCTTCGTTGCCAGCTCTTCCAGAGCGTCATATCTCCCGAGGATCTTGGACCGTTCAGTAGACGGCTGGAGGATGTTACTGCGGAGCAACCTGGCTCCCATGGGGGTTAATGTCTCGTTCAGCAGTCCAAAGAGACAATCCTTGGACTTGGCATTCTGAAGATTCTGAATCAACTCCAAAGAAACAATGGTAGACAGATCAATCATCATTGACCCCTGAGAGGGCTCAAACTTGATACGGAGAGAATGAAACGCAAAAGTCTTGCCAAGCTCCAGTTCAACATATTTCAGGACCTGTGTAGAGACTTAGCTCGACCATCGGTAGAGAACCGATGCTAACGTACTGCAGCTAGACAGCAGGCGGCAAAATAGTTTCCTCCCAGGGAAATTTTTATAGACTCGACGTCTTCCGGAAAGGCCAGCCGCTCCACATACTCATAGCCTGTCTTCTCGGCCCAGTACCTGCGGTCAATTGTGGTGATCCTAAGGTCAGGAAGGTTCTCCTCTACGATGGAGTACAACTTGGACTGTGAATCCCTGGCAGTGTTCATGAACAGTATCTCCGTCGGCTCGAACACGCCGATCTTGTTGACGGTCTTGACGTAGGTCTGGCTGTCACAGATCTGGCAAAGCACTGCTTCTGAAGTAGAGAGGTTGACAAAGGCGAGGCCCACTGTGGTGGAGATGCCTCGCGACTCGCTGATGGCACAGATGATATCCTGAGATGCGACGCTGGTTGCAGTGGTAGTTGGTCTTGTCCTGGCACTGCCTCTCCTTCCAGTAAGCGGGCCAGAGGTGGTAGTCCCCTCGTAGTATGGGTAGGATGTCCCTGTGGAGAGAGGCGAAGACATGGCAGCTGACGGGTTAGCTTCACATTTACACCGACTCTGAAGAAAAACAAATTGACAAATGCAGTACTCGTATCAGATGTCTGGACGGAGTTGAGATCTCAAGGCGGAGGTAGGGCTGGCCCGATCGGGCGCTGTCCGAAAGCGGTTTAGGGCCGTGGTCAAAATTTGTCCGACTCCAACTGATAAAAGTCCGCGATAGCAGAACTTGTCCATCAGGAACGAGCAATTTCTCGGACTCTGCTGCAAGATGGCGACGCTCGTCCCTCCCCCGAGCAAGCGCCAAAAGCGCGAGATCGCCGAAAAGGCGCGGCAGCAGCAGGAGATTGAGTCCATCCCGGACAACCTGGGGAGCATTCGGGTGCAGTTCTTCGACCAAGCGACCGGCGAAGCAACTGGGCCCGCGGTCGCCGTCCCCGTTGCCGATGCGACTGTCAAGAATCTCGAGACGCTTCTGAACACGCTGCAGGGTAATGTAGGTACGCATTCTGTTTGCATCGCTGTTCTGTTCATGCGATTGCACTTTTTTAGTATTACGGTAACGTATCTCTAACTCCGCGCGCAATCGCAGGATGAGCATGAACGAGTCCCGTACAGATTCACATATCAGGGAGAGGGTAAAGATGACCAGACGGTCGACATCCTCTCGGACCTCTACCACTCGTTGCTGAAACCCGGTATCAAAACCACCGAAGATACCGTCCACCTCTACTACACCCCGCAGGCCGTCTTCCGGGTGAAAGCGGTGTCGCGATGCTCCGCCTCGATATCCGGGCACGGAGAAGCCATTCTCGCGACTGCATTTTCTCCCGTCTCTTCATCTACAATGGTTACCGGCAGCGGAGACTCCACGGCCAGAATATGGGACTGCGACACAGGCACGCCGTTGCACACCCTTAAAGGCCACACGAGCTGGGTGCTCGCCGTCAGCTATTCGCCCAACGGCGCGATGATCGCGACCGGCAGCATGGACAACACGGTGCGGTTATGGGATGCGAAGAAAGGACAGGCGCTCGGGGGCCCTCTCAAGGGCCACACGAAGTGGATCACCAGTCTGGCGTGGGAGCCGTACCATATCCAGGAGCCCGGGAGGCCGCGTCTGGCGTCTGCGTCGAAGGACTCGACGGTCCGCGTGTGGGACGTGGTGTCGAAGAGAATCGACACCGTTCTCACGGGACATAAAGGGTCGGTGACCTGCGTCCGCTGGGGCGGCACGGGCAAGATCTACACGGCCTCCCACGACAAGACGATCAAGGTCTGGAACCCCAAGGACGGCAGTCTGATCCAGACGCTAGCTGCGCACGCGCACCGCGTCAACCACCTCGCCCTGTCGACAGATTTCGTCCTCCGGACGGGCTACTACGACCACTTCACTGGCAAGGTCCCAGAGACCGAAGAGGAGAAGATCGAAGTCGCGCGCAAGCGATTCGAGAAGGCCGCGACGATCAACAACAAGATCACAGAGAAGCTTGTTTCTGCAAGTGACGACTTCACCATGTACCTCTGGGACCCGGCCAACTCGAGCAAGCCTATCGCTCGCTTGCTGGGCCATCAGAAGGAGGTAAACCACGTCACATTCTCCCCGGACATGGCGTACATCGCGTCTGCCGGGTTTGACAACCACGTTAAACTGTGGAATGCGCGTGATGGAAAGTGAGTTGTCCCAAGCAAACCCACTTGAGACTATCTCCCCTGCTAACGATGTCATCTCCAGATTCATAACTACTCTACGCGGCCATGTTGCCGCGGTCTACCAGTGCTGCTTCTCCGCCGACTCCCGACTCCTCGTCTCCTCCTCGAAAGACACGACGCTGAAGGTGTGGGACGTCCGCACGGGGAAGCTGGTCATGGACCTCCCTGGCCACCAGGACGAGGTGTACGCCGTCGACTGGAGCCCGGACGGGGAGAAGGTCGGCAGCGGGGGCAGAGATAAGGCGGTACGGATATGGAGACATTGATAGAAATATTGATGTTCCTAGACAGCAGCTGAATCTTGCTCGGATTTTACATATAGAGCAGCGGGAAAAAAAAATGACGATGATGATACCCTCGATATCATTCCATAATGTGTACTGTAAACCTGGGAGAACCAGGTGTTTCCCTAGGGGAAAAATGAGATGTCTAACTTTGGGCCATGTAAGAGCTTGACATGTGCACACAATGTGATGGATAGATATGATCATATTATACATGTATAAAAGCCATAAACCCCAAAAGTGATTCCAAAGGGCCTCTTATCTTCCACATCCATACTCCATATATTCATGTGTCATACACACAGGACAAAAATCACAGCAACCGCAACTACAACAGACCATATCGACATCCTCCCCACAGAGGAAGCCACACCATTTTTATTATACCAATTATCATCATCATCATCATCACCATTACTACCATCACTCCCACCCTTCCCACCCTGCGGCTCCACATTCTCCTTGAAAAACCTATTATTATACCCCACCACGTTCCCCGGGGGATCATATTCGCAGACAACATACCACCCCTTCGCCCTATCGCTATTATCGTCGTCCTCTTCGGGATCATATCCACAATCAACTCTGGCGCAGCCCATGTGCCGGGTAGCCTTCCAGACCAGCTGCGTGAAGTGGCCCGTGGCCTCGGTGTAGCCGGTCGGCTTGCGGAAGTCGTACATACGGCGCTCGTCGGCCCAGGCGGCGACGGCGGCCGAGGCGTTGGGGTAGCCGCCGGCGAGGTTTTCGCCGTAGGGGCCGTGCTAGCATCCCGTAGATTTAGCAAACTAGATCTGGTTTATTTCCGGAGGAAATAATATACAAGGTAAGATAGGCAGGGTAGAGGGGGTATCGTACGGAATGCTTCCACACGCACCGATCCGCCCATTCCTGTGCGTACGCAGCGAGGGTGTCGTTCCAGGTCAACGGCTTCGCGTCGTGCTGGGCCCGGTAGTCGTTGGTCACGGCGAGCACGGTGTCTCTGAACTCGGTGTCGGAGGTGTATTGCGAGGACGCCATAGGGGCCTGAGACGGAGGTGAACTTGGGGTTTGGCTTGGACTTGGTGCCGGGACCGTGACGGGGATAATGACTGTCGTCGTGACTTGTCCTTGGCTGGAGAAACCGACAAGGAGGATGGTCCAGGCTGCGAGGGTGAGCCAGAGGGAGTGTAGTAGTTTGAATGGATTCATTGTGAGGAATTGGATGTATGTAGGTCTATCTGATAGAGAGGTTTGATGATGATGGTTCAGGAGAGAGCAATGAGACAGGGATATATAGATTAGTATAGATATGGTAGTGTCCGTTCAAGGTCCGGTTGAGCAAGGAAAAGAAAAATCAAGAGAGAAGGGAGCAGCAGAGATATTGCATGCGGACATCAAATCACATAGATATATCATGCTTCTCCATACATGATGCAGTGTTTGAAAGCGAGGAATGAAGGAAGAGGGCAGAAAAGTTCAGACGATTGCCACAGCCTTGACGAGACAGAAAAAAAAGAAATCAATCCAGTCGGAGAGGCAATCGAGCGAGTAATCTTCAGATCAGAAGAAGTTTTGATTCTCTGTAGCTAAAAGAGACAATTGTGAAATATATCGCGACCAAGCATTTCGCGACTAGAGGCGACGGATATATATATCTCGGCATGAAGGAGGAAAACATCAAAACACAACTCCAGGACCCCACTGGTGGGGTGTCTCTATGCTATATTGCAGCAAGTGAGACTTCATTCACATCCAGACTTCGATATAACGTTCATGATGCCCCGGGTAAGGCAAGAAATTCGGCCAGCCGATTTTGCGTCATACACTGTGAGCTAGAGCGCTTCCGGCGGCCCCGGGCAGCCGGAACTCCCGCACAGTTCAATAATAACTGAGCGTATGTATCCATCCAGCAGCGTGTTTCGTTTCAAAGCCGAGACAGAAGACGGGGTTGGTTGGCTTGTTGCTTCGTTTCAGTGGAAGAGCAGTGATGCCTCGGATGGCGATGGGTTGTTTCAGTACGCGCCGGGGTCGGGGTCGCTTGGCTGGGGCTGCCGGGATTGGCCAGTGATTTCCAAGGATGCATATGCAGTAGGGCTAGAACAGATCTAAAGAGCTTGAAGAGACTGAGAGCCTGAAGGTTTAAACACTACGTTTTAAGATGTATCAGGATTTAAAGTCAATTGGGAGGTCTCTGCATTGTTTCATGCCGTTTTCACTCTTGTTGTTATCGCTATCTATCTAGGTACTACCTAAACCACAGCTGTTCCTCATCAAGCAGAAAAATGGGTCTCCTCTGTTGGGATGATTTGTTTGGCAGTTGACAGCTGAACTTCTTGTGCCGTGAGCTGATGATGCCACAGAATCGGTGCCCTTTTTTGATCGGTACAAAATGCATATCTAGACAGGTAGATACTGCCTAGATAGTAGATACGTACCTGGTAAATTGCGTGAGATGACAAGAGAAGATAGTGCCATTATTGGTTCTGCAGGTGGTTATGGAGCAGCTGACTATGCAATAATGTTAAACAAGGTACTCTTCTCTGCACCAATTCCTAGGAGATTATCTTAATGCAAAAAAAGAGAAGAATAAGAGAACAGTAGGTGCATACCTAGCACCTACTGTAGTACAAGTTGACCGCTGATGTCCTTCAAATAAGTTCTAACTAGGTACCTATTTAGATGGGTAGGTTCTAGTTGCAGGCGAGACTGACGCATTTCCCGAGGTTAACAGTCAAATTATGGTAATATCAATAGAACTGCAAATGCACAGTACAGTGAAGGCAATCTAAGAACAGGTTTTCTGTCTCACTTGCAGATTACTGCAACTGCTAAAGACTTAGATTTTGGAACAGTCTTCCCTCTTCTTTTCAGGAATCTTGCATGCGCCACCTCGGTGCTATTTAGTATCAAGGCACACTAGTATGGTACTGCTCCGGGCAGCATTGCAAATCCACTGCATAAGTATAAGGACAAGAAGACGATGATGAGTTGGAAACACTCAGCGTCAGCCCCAACCCGAGTGCAGGAGGAGGAGAAAACGAGCTGGCGGCACTGGACCCGGACTTGGTCAAGTGTCATCGCTTCTACTGTCGGAATTACCTCCAGTGCCAGGTGCAGTGGAAGAGGTGCAAGAAGTGTACCAAGAACCATCCCTTGTGGAACAGTCCCGGGTTTTGCTGTTAGGATTCTTTCATTCTTTCTTTATGGGACTGCCTTAGTTAGGCACAAGCAAATGGACCTGCCTCGCGTGATATTTTTTTGATATTTATATCTATTTCGGGATGCCAGTTGTATGTACCGCAGCCAGCAAGCAGCACAGCAGCAGCGCCCTCCAGGAGGGCTGACCACACTCCCTCTCTCTTTCCACGCTTCGGGTTAGTATTAGTATCTACTAGTATACTCATCTCGGGACGGGACAACTCTAATAATGACACCATGATGTAGTGTATATACCGTACGCAGTCCATGATCTACTATAGGTACTGAGTCTAGGTACTTTGCCAGAGCTCAATCAATCTTACAAAGAAAAGAAAAAGGTTCTCAACCAGATCAAAATCAAATCAAATCGTCGGTATACATATACGTATGTAGTATGTCATTTGATGTCTCCTCCAAGTGGATCTTTCTCTCGCTATCTAATTCATGCTGTCTCCTTGCTTCCTAGGACAGAACGGGATGGGATGGGAACTTCTTCTACCTACCTACCTAGGTACAGGTACAGTACCTACATAGGTTAGGAAGGTAGGGTAGCTGGCTAAGATCAGGTCAGAAATTCACTGACCATAAAAGAATGGGACAGCAGGTCCTCGAGAGCCACCAGCGATGGTGCTTTTGTGTTTGTCGATTAAATTATTTTTACTATTATTTAGCTACTTTATACAAAACGCAGGGGTATCTACATTTGATACTGTATGTATGCTCAGTTCCGCAACGGGACTGTAAATTATATAAGTGTGTATTTATCTGTATTTGCTCGGCGGTGGCGAATGGATGGTCTCGGCCACGACCGGATGGATCTAGACGCAGTCGTATCGACTGACAGCTTCATTTACTGGTTGACTGGGCTGGAAACCCTGTCGGAATGCGGGGTCAGCCCGCAGGGCTATCTCATCCGTGGAGATCTCCTTATCTCGATCCACCGTCTCGGCAAGCAAACACCAGCGGAACATCGCGGATGTACAGTTGCCGGGAGCGGAGCGGAGCGGAAACCATCCGACCAGGCCCGGCCGAAGCGTAACGTGCCGATTGCAACGTCTTGCACTTCTGGCCGTAGCACCGGCCCATCGGTAGCAACCGCGAGTAATGCAGCGGTTATAAAGGCGTCGGACTACTTGAGGAAGGGCTCCTCACATCACGCTACATCCAATGCCGTACATGGCCCGCTCGACGTCTTTCTTGACTTGGTACCAGTCCGCGCGCCGCTCTGCGAATTCGTAGACCTCCTCCGCGCGCAGTATGCCGTGGAAGCGGTCCCCATCGGCGATGATGGTTGCCAGCTCCTTTGCATCGGACGGGTCGATGAGATAGATCTGCGCCAGCTCTCGGAGCGCCCTGAAGTAGGGAAGGAGCTCATTGTTCTTCAGGGTCTGGATGTACCGGAAGTAGTGGTTCATGTCGCTGTGGGAACGGTTAGCAGGAAGTTTCTATAGAGGGAGAGAGAGATGGAGGAAGAGAGAACCGGGGTAAGGGGAAACTACCTGATAAGCTTCAGCGAACCCTCGACACTTATGCGCTGTCTCTTCAGATGCTTGCACAGCGCAGCAAAGAGCCGCAGCCCTATTTCCTGGTTGAAGACATCGAGCGTGCTCTTGTCCGTGCTCCCAACAAGCATCTGGGTATGAGACGACACAACGTCAACAACGGCTTTGGCCGCGTCACTGATGCCGACATCCATCGTCTGCCGCCTGGGATCTTGGGAGACCCCGGGGTTGAAATCCGTAGCCAGCTGTCTCGTTGCGAGTATATAGTCCACCTCTTCCATGAGCACGTCGATACCCTTGTTGAGCCCCGCAGCCACCAGCTCATCCAGCTTCTGCTCAAACTTCTTCTTTTCCTTAAAAGCGGGATCGAGGAAGTCATTTCTGTCCGTCAGCTTCGCGCCCACCAGCTCCTGTTCGTAGAAGACGTCCATCATCTGAAGAATGAGGTCTCCCACATTGACCAGCTCGAGAAACGTCACTAGCGGTTCCACCCCCGAGCTTTCCCGTTCTCCTTGCTCGCGTGGTCTGTAGTTGGACAGATGATCGACTGCTTTGACGAAACCTTGGATGACGTGACGTTGCCCTAGGATGCGCAGCAAGGAGACGAAGATAGCCTGGCACTGCTGTTTGGCAGCGGCCCCGTACTCGCCGCCCACCTTCGCAAACTGCGCTGCTCTCTCCAGGCTGGCCTTGGCAGCGTGCACGAGGTTCAAGGCGACCTCGATGCTGAACAGCGAACGGATGCCTTCCAGCTTCGCGTTCATGATGGCAGCCTTCGCGGCCAGCTCCGTTGTTGGGGCTTCTTGGACCGCAGTAGGAGCCGGAGAGGCAATCGTTGAAAATCGATTTGGATTCTTAGACACAGCGGGTGCATCGCCGGCGGCGGATTCCTCACCGGTCTTCGAACCATTCGATTTGTTCGAGGTTTTCGGGAGGATATTTACGGGCATCATGACGACTTTCTTGAACGAGGACATGAAATCCTTCTTATCGGCCTGCCGGTTGACGTTCGACATCAGGAAGGACTCTCTCGAGGCAGCCTGTTCTGAGAGCTGTCGATCCCACTCGCTGACCGTCATGTCAGAGCCCTTACGGAAGTAATCCAGCTCCTCCGCTAGATACAGATCGAGGTGCGGTTCATAGACCTTGGCAATGACCCGGTGCACGGTCGCGTAGAAATCATCGCCCGAGTTTTGAACCGGCCGGAGACCTTTTGCGAAATTCATGCACTGCGCAAAAGTCCCCGAAACCGTCTTCAGATACGACTCGATGTTCACCTGGTGTATCTCATCAAAAAGCGCCGTCAGGAACGGAGACAGCACCTCCTGCCCTACCCTTTCAAAGAGTGGAGAGGCGACATCTAGAGATGGCGGGAAAGCCCGATTGATGATCGAAGCCTCCTCGTTATAAGCCACGCCTAGCTTGGTCAGGAACGCCTGCGTATGCTCGAGCTTTGCACCACCTGTCGATGGATCAATGCAGTCCATCACATTGCCAAAGTCGGACTTGCGAGTCACGATGTGATTGTGATGAACGAACAGGTCGATTGCGGCGTGCCCACCGTTGAGGGTCGCAAGAACGCGGGCATACTTCCGCATCAGACCATCAATGTCATCTGATTCGTAGCCGTTCTGGAACTCCCGAACGGCTGCTGTCTCGAACATGGAGATGGCAGTTTGGAGCCGCTGGTGCCTCTCATACCAGCCTTCCGTGGTGTCGCACTTGGCAAACGCCTGCAGCTGGGCCAGCATCTGGGCTTGGTGCTCCGGATCCTGATACTTCTGGAACACCAGATTCTGGGTCGAGGCTCCATTGTTGACGATATCATCGTAAAACGGTGCCAAGGCAGCGTGCACCTTTCCATACTCCTGTCGCGCCTCTCCACGGGCGGACTTGACCTGCTTCAGCGCCACCAACGCCCTTTCGAGGGCCGGGTCAAGCGGCTGGTCCGCTGACGCCGGACCTGACACTGTGATCTTGTCGAAGCCATCAGAAAGCAAGTTTGGGTCATCCACAGAGCTCTGTCCCTCCTTTGTCTCGGGAGCAGAGACCCCATCCGCGTCCGCTCCTTTGTCCGTCGATTCTTGCTGGTCAAGGGTCTCCAGCGCGAAGATTGTCCCATGCGCTCGCTCGACGCGTTTCCTTGCCTCGAGCTCGTTCCAGCAGCCCATGCGCTTGAGTTTCTGCACCCATCTCGTGTCATCGTACACGATCTCGCGCAGGAGCTTCGACGATCGAGCGACCCTGATGAGATCGGTCGGAGACAGGTAGTCCAAAATATAAGCTATGATCTCTGGGCGTTGTTAGCGTCTGCCGGAAGGGACATCTGGGATCGGGGATGACAAACCAGCAGGCAGGGCCGCCCTGGAAACCTCCTCCATGGAGGCCATCTTCAGCGGGGCCAGCACGTCTCGCCGCGGCCGGCCGCCGGCGACTGACCCTTTTCTCGAGCTCGACATCTCTTTGTCTCCAAATCAGCATCGGGGACGGATCATGCGCGTGTTGCGTCCCCCTGCGGATACCTCGTTGCTGGCGGCAGGGCGCGCCGCTTGTCTGCCTCGCTCGACCCGTCAGGTGCTCAGCAATCGAGCAACGCAGAACAACACGACCCCTGGAAGCACTCAATGGACACTTTCATGGCCTCGTTCCAAGGTGCCTCCGCGGACCGTCGACAGGTCGGGATGCGAGGACACGCCAGCAAGCTCGGGCGCCGAGCCCGTCGGCGGCGTTCGGCAAAATTGCCGCCTTGGGCAAGGCAGCTCCGGGCCCCGAGGCCGAGGGTCTGGGGGTCGGACCGCGTGCAAGGGTCCGTTGAACCCTTCTGTCCATCATCGCAGGACTCCGTACATCATTGATCCATGATGAACAGCACGCCGTGATGTGATATATCTGCGGGGATGTCTGCACTCTGCACGCATCATCTCCTCGCTTGCTCTTGATGAAAGACAAGAGGCCGTCCTGCTTATCGCCGCGTTCTCCGCGTCCGCCTGCTCGGCTTTCCTGTTGTCAGACTGAGCGAACCTTGTAATCCGAAGGTATGATGATGAAGCTCTGATTTTCTTAATCTACCCGTCTGACTAGCTATTTATCTCACGGATTGGGGGTCTATGACCTTCCGAATATGGAAACCCGAAAAATATAATATTATCAAAAGTTATAACAAAGGACAATAGGGGACTATGGGAATGGGCAGTATGATTCCTTTGCAGGGATTCTGACCTTCGAGGGGTCCGGATCGTCGTGTGCTGACTAGGTTGATAGAATTCTTGGTATACTGATAGGTTATAGTGGTAATATTCGGTTGACACCTATTCATGCAACAGAACAATGCGAACCATATGCGTCCAATCATCGTGTTTATTCCCCATGGGATTTGTGATTCCCTCTCCAGCCTGCTCGAGGTCACGGCCTGGTTGACAGCATCCGGCACTGCTCCCTGCACCACGACATCATAAGAGGGTTGCTCGACCAGTCCCACAGCTCCCAGCCTGCTGTTGAGAAGCACGTGGTGCTTGGGCAGCATGCGGGACCTGCCCGTAGTGGGGGAAACCCAGCTCCTCGCCTCGTTCCAATTATTTTGGTCTCTGCGTTCCAGGCCGTCAGCAGGTATACACGCGCAGGGCATACTCCGGGAGGAGTCATTGGAACCCAGACTCAGAAAAGAAAGACAATGATACTTCGACCCATGGAGCTGTTCCTCGCTCCCTCCGGCATATGGTCTGGCGCTTATGGAAGGACAAGAATCGAGACAAGGCAGAAAAAGAAGGCATCAGGATGAAGGAGCCGAAGTAATTCAAATTCAGTACGCCGACGGAAGCGGCTCTACGTCACTGATGGAGCATATGACCGGGAAAAAAGGTCTAGCCAGAAGTCCGAGGCGATGCCAGTCCCTCTTTCCTTTCAGCCACCCTGCACGTCCCTGCAGGGTCCTTGGTGCGGCTAATTCCATATCACGATGCAGACCGCCCATCCATTGGTAATCAACATCGGCATCCAGCCGAAGCCTTTACCAGGCAATTTAGTACGGAATGGCAAATACTTGTATTCGCGTTCCTATCATCAATGATATCGGAAACAGCGGCGCAGAGCTCATGACTTGCTCCTCGCGGCACCACAGCTCGAATGCTTCACGGGTAGGCTCCCTGAGGGCGTTCGGCTAACAGATATCCGGCACTTTCCATGAGGAAGTGATCAGCCGACGATCCGCAGTCGGAGGATGCCACGCAGTACGTCGGCAATGGCGTGTATCTGGCATGGAGCCGAGGACTGCAGGCATGCTGAGGTACTTTTTCCCCCTCGAGGTTGGCGCCGTTCGCGAGATACCTAGGTAGTCTAGCCTACATGACGCTACTGTACCTCTCTAGGGACCTAGTCTGCAGTAGACCTGACACGTCAGCACCTTGTGGGCATCAAAAAAGGCGGAACTTGCGCATCACTTCACCTTGTGCCGGTCCCCTGGATCATTGGCGTGATGACGTGACTAGCAGTACCTTAAGCTCGGAGGCTTGGGGAAATGTCGGCTGTGTGATAAGATGCCTTTTTTCTCATGTGTGTAGGTAGGAGATGTGCTATACCGATGTTTCGATGTATAATCCATCGTCCAACCATCCATTGGTCTGTGGACTGCAAGGGATTCACCTTCAATTCATTCAATGTCCGGCTGGTGAGCTGAAGCTCTGGGATCGAAAGATTTCGTGCCAGGCCCAATGCGGTGGACGAGCGCGTGCGGACTACTGCAGATCATGTCGCCGTTTGATAGGCTCCATTGTCTAGGAACTTCTGTGGTTCCCCCCTGCGGGTTTGTTTAGACTGGACCCGCTTGGTGGAGTCGGATTTCATATATGCCGCCATACCTAGGTTACTACTATAGGTATCCACTTCCAACACCGTTAGATGCATCTTCACCGTTAGAGAGCCTCTCTGCACACAAGGTGAGCGGGGTAACCGTCACCAGAGACTGGGAAATGACTGATATCCCTTCCCTGAAGAGAAAAGCCGGCAAAGGTCCGTGCGTTGGCAGTGATGCTGTATATCTTGTCAGTGTCTATTAGTACCTGCGCCCTCACTCACCCAGCTTTCTTTCTCTTTTACAACCTACCCTTGCTCCAGCTATGTCCGCTGTGCGCTAGTTTTGTTTACACATTCTTCTTGCGCATCCTTCAATTACCCAGCTTTATAAGTGCTTGCTTCTCCTCGAACCGGCCCCTACTTCTCTGCTTGCGTGCTGTGAATCTCCAGCTCCGGCACCATGACGAACATACCGGTTGGCAACATGCCACAGATGTTATTGCCAATTACCTCTATTGGCACCAGGATGCCTCCATTCCCACTGATTCTTGGGGTGCTGTTGGCCCTGTACATGGGTGTCGTGGCGATCTTCCGCCACAATGTCGAACGCACCCTGAAGAAGCGCTTTCACTACCCTGATCGCAAGTCACTTGCCAACATGAGCCTATATGACGCTTGGGCAATCCAGTATCTTCTGGTTTCGCAGGAATTTCCCTTCACCATCATCATGTCCCTCAGGTTTGCGATCTTCTCGGTGCGTTGTCCCTTACCACGCCCCCTTGTCTAGGCAGCTGATGTGGGCAATTTTGCTGACTCGCAGTGCAGGTGGTTGGAATCCCTACAATCTCCGGCCTGCTGGTCAAGACGAACCAACTTGCAAAGGGGACAGGCAAGGGAATCCACAAGCGGTACACCGACACCACGATCATGATCGCTGAGTTCTACTTGAATCCTCCGAATCACAAACGGACTGTGGAGTCGATCGCGCGGATGAACTACATCCACGGGGTGTACCAGAAGGCCGGCAAGATCTCGAATGACGACATGCTGTACATCCTCAGTCTTTTCGTGCTCAACCCCATCCGATGGATTAAAAAGGCTGAGTGGCGCGAGCTGAACGACATGGAAAAGTGCGCCATGGCCACGTTCTGGAAGAGCCTCGGGGACGACATGGGGATCGACTATTCGCCTCTTCGCTCTTCCGCCTCGGGCTGGACGGACGCTCTGCACTGGCTCGAAGACATCGAGGAGTGGAGCCAGAACTACGAGAACAAGTGCATGGCGGTCCATGAAGACAACGCTGCGGTTACCAGGGCCGCGTTGGACATTGTGACGTGGAAATTGCCGAATCCTCTGAAACCCTTTGCAAAGCAAGCTGTGTCTTGTCTTCTGGACCAGCGAATGCGGCAAGCTCTGATGTATGTCTTCTCTCCCTTTCTCCCTCCACCTCCCCACCCCCAATTTCACTTCCTCTCTGGCGGCCAATTTTGCTGACATCTGACTCCGAATCGCCAGGGTTCCGGAACCACCAAAGGCCGTTCAGCACTTCGTGAGCTTCCTCATCCAAGCCCGACGCCTTATGATCCGCTACCTGTGTCTGCCGCGTACCCACTACCGCCGCCTCATCCTCCTCTCCGAGAAACCGGAGAAGAACGGACGCTACTACCTGTGGGACTACGATTCCCTGCCGTACTACGTACCGCCGACAGTTTTCAACCGCTGGGGCCCGTTCGCCCTGTTCCAGAGATGGCTTGGTCGCGATCTCCCCGGCGACAACCCCGAGTATTCCCCGGCTGGCTACACCGTGTACGACCTCGGTCCGTCCTGGATGTTCGGAGAGAAGAAAGAAGAGAGGGATAACGAGATCAAGGCCATGGCAGAGAAGCTGGCCAAGGAGCGCAAGACCGGCTGTCCCTTCCGGTAGATAGACTGGCACTGGCTCGAAGGACCGAGAAGGAGGTTCTCTGTATGTACAGTACCTTCACAGTCCGGTCAGTTCCATCTATCGGAGCGTCTTAGATTGACGACTTGACGATGTGACGACACGACGTTGATTCACGACTTATGTCTTTTTCCTACCTTTTTTCTCCCTTTTTGGTTTTTTCTTTTACCCTGAATTTCGCGCATGTCTTCCCAGTTCTGCCCCGATTCCAGCATTTTGCAAAATGCAGGCGCTTTGGCATTGTTCTTTTCACTTTCCGTTGCACCTCTCGAGGCAGAACTCATCACCCCTGGTTGATATCCCCGACTTCGCCCTTCGAAACCCCCTTGACGCGTCAAATACACAAAACCCCTCCCCACTCCTCGCCATTCAACCATCTCCCCTTCCCTCTACTCGCGAGCTTTTCATGAGCCGCATTTTGTGCACCCGCACCAGGTGCTGTACCCGCTGTTCCCCTCATTTTGGGTTTACAGTAGGCCATGAATGAAGGAAGGACGAGGAAGGGCGATTGATGCGATAATGATGGATAGATTTGATCTTTTTTTCGTCTTATGATTGATCCTGATCCTATTAGTTTTCTTTAGGTACAGTACTTAGACTCATGAATGTGACGATGATGAATTGATGATTCTGGAGACCTCTTCAGGGGGTCTTGCTAACAAGTATGTTAACATACCACCGCCACCACCAGGTACCTATATACCTTCCTAGGTAATGTATAGTACAGTCCAGTACAGTACCTGTAGACTGTAGACACCCACACCTACATGTACTGAGTACACATATCAGTCAAGTCAGATCGATCGTCCGACAGGGAGAGGAAGAAAAGAAAATGAAAAAGGCAAATTAGCTAGATTATCCAAATTCGCTAACGTAGCTAACGCACGGAACACTCAGAGCAATGTACATGCATACTGCTTGTAGTGCATGAGTGGAGAGTATTAGGTGTTATTAAAATCTTTACATGATCCACTAATTCATCTTTTCTTTCTATAGATAACCTCTAATTGGTCGGTCCATCCATGTAATAGTACAGCTCTTATGTTAGCATGCATCCAGTTGACAGTGCAGTGCCTGCAGGTATCAAGCCCAGTAGCGTCTATACAGGCGCATTGTATCAGGTGGGGCTATTGATTGTTTTGTCTACTATGGACACAAAACGGTGGCAGTTTTATAATTTGCTCTGTAAGTTCTATAACAGCCCACATTCTAATTGTATATGATTTAAGGTCTGAGACCGCTGATTTCAGCCACATGGATCCCTCATATCTTAACGCCTGATCTTGCAGAGAAAAGAAAATAAAGTGATCGAGACTAACGACGCTGTCACAGCGCCTATTTATTCCTCTCTGGAATCCTCTGCTGTTAGTATATACATTAATGATATGACGGCTCCAGTCCTGGTCCCTTGTCCTCAACTATCCACTTATAAGTAGTCGTCGCCTGTTTCCAGTTTCCACAGCAGTATTTGATTTCGGTCGGGGATTTCCGCCACAGGGGTTGTCCATACAAATGCTGATTTCACCTCTCATGCTGGTTCCTTGGGGTCCTGCAGGCGCCAGATGCATCCATCTTTGTGCCAGATATAGGACTGCGTGGGGGTCTGCACTTTCATACCGATCTCCTTCGTATCAGTTCTGGCCCTCTATTCTATCCAAGAATACCGCTTTAGTATCTTCCAATATCCGGAACATCCGCTGCCGATTCAGCAACCCGGGTGAACTCTCCATCAGCTTCTCCATCTCCAAACACAGGAACTCCCAGTCAATCTTCTTGAGGTCCGACTTGGATAATTCTTCAATCTCAAAGGTGATCTCCTGCGGAAACCGACGCCGAAAATACCCCCGAGGCGCCCGCCACCCAAACGCCCTGAAGGCGTTTCGAATGTCTGCGGGGCCCAGGTGATCTAGGATCAGATATCGAAGCTCAAATGGCATGCACACCCCGGACCCGGGAGCCCGAAGGTGCTCGACACAATAGGCATAATCAGGACGACTGCTACTACTAGTACTACTACTTCTGCTGCTGGGGAGGCACCAGCGCCCCTTCGTCTTCCGCTTCGTCTCACTTCTCCGATGGTGGCGCGAGATGCTCCGCTGGATGAGATCCCGGACCGCGTTGTAGACGTCGATGGCGTCGTAGGCATAGGCGTAATGGAAGGGATCGATACGGATGGGATCTCGATGCGCGAAGACCCGCACTGTGAGATGCTCGTCGCGGTAGTTGATGCCGGATTCACCGATCTTCGCAACCCACCGCTTCCGCTTGGTTCGGTTCGAGACGCATCTCTCCAGCTCGAACGTCTTTGGGTTCCATCTCTCGACGAGGACCTCTGTGAACAGACCTAGATGCTCCTCTACAACACGAGGACCGATTACGCGCTTGATCAGGGTCCAGCAGGCGTCGTGGATGGGGTAGCCGTGCGCGTCGCAGCCCTCGCTGGGGCACTGGTCCGGACAGGTCGCGACGGAGTGGACGGAGGTCATCTCGGGGGCGCAGTAGTAGGCGTCGATGGGATACGAATATGGGTCCCGTTCGGCGACTGCGTCTTTGTCGACAGGGACATGGTATTTGAAGTCTTGGATGGTAGATTTGGAAAAGTGGCCCACGCCTGAGAGTTGGTAGTCCGGTTGCTGAGAGGGGTCTTGTCTGTCATATTCGATGACTAGGCAGTAGGACGCGTAATTAATTCTCGATATCAGCTTTTTTTGCTAGAGAACGGACTGAGCTGAATTGTTTCACCTTTCCCGGAAATGACGAACAAGAATAAGACAACAGAGAAGGAGGAACGAAAAAGCAGGGCCTATCCTAATACACCATCCTACAGCGATGCATGCCATTCAACATCCGAATCGAGGCAAAGGCTCACTTACTTACTCGATACTTGTCAGTCCAGGCAGCGTCACGTACATCGAAACAGGTGCTAACGACCCTAGGGCTTGTAGAATCCAGCCATGCGTCACAGCCACCAATCCTTTTATTTCGAATCGATAATTTCCACTGACTGTTTTACATTACATGTATACGAGTGAGATTCTTCAGGCTTGAGTTCCTATATAAGGGCAAAAATCAGTACCCCCAGACGAGGAAAGGCGCGCAGCAATTTTCATAAAATGGTGCAATAAACGACCATAGACCAGAGTTCAATATGGACACTCCACATTACGAAGGGATGCTGCCACGAGGCGTAGCTTGATATTGAAAACAAGTCCAGTATTTTCTAGTATTCCGATAGCAGAATACCTTGGCATTGGCACGATTTGGGCTCTTGGGGTCCGCCGGCCAATTGGGTGTAAATACAAATTGGTACATTTCATGATAACCACACACAACAGCTGTAGCGAGCTTATATCTCCCTCAAATATATTGCTGAGTTCTGAACCCGGTAGAAGATGCATACAAGTATCACTATGCTAACAGAGGCCAGAGATGTTAAGTCTAGCCATGTCTGGTGGGATTCGATTCTGAGGGCATTGTCCACTCATGTGATCCGATCCCGCAATGAACTGGAGGCTTGTCTTGCCTGCTGCTACAGCAGAGCGCATCAAAGCAGCCAACGGTCCAGCAAGAATAGAACAGAATTGGGCAGCCTTCCAACGTTCCTGAGGTTCCCTTGATTGAGTACTCAGTATCTGCAATGGTTTCTATCAGTTACCTGTCAACGTCGGCCGAAACTGTCCAAAAGCCGATCCTACACGTTGAGGCTCGTGTGAAAAGCGACGGCGACAATGTCATCATCCGCACAGACATTGTAGGTTACCTGCAGCATGTCATAAGCGTGGTATCATGGGACTGACTACAGCCAGATCAGGGAAGAGGTCACTAGATGGCTCATCGACAACTTCGCGGTCTTGACCTTGGGTCAGGAACTTCGCTCATTCGGTAATAATAAGGCTCACCTGGACTTAGCATCATTTCTGACGATGGATACAAGACGACCTGAAGGAGCCACATGCTCATGCCCTCGACTCCGTCAAGGTTACCGAGTGCACGGGCGGCGAACTCGAGTCTGGTGCGTATCGTCTCGAGAATGTCGAATTGGATGTCCAGGCATACCAGCTTCGGGGGCAAGCCGAGCCAGAGAGTTCCTCCCAGACCCAGCAGTCAGAATCAACCACCGACAACAGCGAAGATGGGCCCCGGGCTCGAACCATCGCCCTGCCTAACAAGGAGCTGGATGGTATCTGGGAATCGTATGCTTCCGTCTTGGCCTTGATAACATAGCGTTCTAAGACGATCAATAGGCTTTTGTTCGACCAGCCTATCCAATCTACATTGTTACGAGCTATCTGCAGAATGCGTTAGTATCTCACGCCGATAGCCCTTCATCGCAGCTGACAGTTCACTGTAGTGTCGTTTTCCTCTCGAAAGCTCGACACATGGATCATCAATTGGAATCGCGTCATTCTTCTCTGGGGTCCGCCAGGAACCGGAAAGACAAGTCTCTGGTAATAAAGGACAGAAATACTCAAGAAAGACAACGGCTAATCAACCGAACAGCCGCGGACTCGCACAGAAGCTTGCAATACGTCTCGGGAAGCAGTTCCCGCAAAGCAAGCTCGTCGAGATAAACGCGCACTCCTTGGGAAGCAAATTCTTTAGCGAAAGTGGAAAACTTGTAAGCAGAATGTTCGACAGCATCGAGGCCATGCTCGATGAGGAGGAGGACACATTTGTCTGTGTATTTGTGGACGAGGTTGAAACATTGACAGCCAGGAGGGAGCAAGCTCTGAGTGGAAACGAGCCTTTCGATGCCATGCGCGCAGTAAATGCGCTATTGAGGGCACTTGATCGCTTGCGTCACCATCCTAACGTGGTCGTGCTCTGCACGAGTAACCTGATCACTGCATTGGTGAGTCTCAAGTGTGGCAGGCAGGGCATGGTTTTCTCTCCCGTTCTTTGGGCTAAGTATCAATGTTTCCCAGGATGCTGCCTTTCTCGATCGTGTGGACATTAAACAGTTCATACCGCAGCCGTCAGCCAGAGTCATTTACGAGATCTACAAGAGCTGCTTGGAGGATCTCGCTAGATGCGGCATCGTCGAAGGGTCGACGTTCGATGTGATACAGCTCAATCCAGCAGATCCCCAAACGCCCCTACAATATGTCTGTCAACCTGCGGAGACACTGATACTCCCGGGTTACGACGAGATGCTGCTGGCCTATCAGATGTTTTCCGATTCCATTCCCAAGCAGCTGGCAGATGTGGCCAGTGCCAGTGTGGTGAGTAGGGTTCGTAGCAGGCTTGGGGAATACCATCTAACAGAACAGTTAGGGACTGAGCGGTCGTGCCCTTCGAAGATTGCCCGCCCTCTCGTTGGTTCTCCATACACACGGCACGAGGTGTAATGTCCGGGACGCCGTTGCGGCTCTGCGAAAGGGCGTCACAGCGGAACTGCAAGCTAAGGCAGAGGCGAACGGGGAAGTGTCACAGGGCGGGTTGGTGTGAGGCATGGCATGTAGTGGTACGAATTGAAAGATAAGAGCGAACCGAAAAGTACTCTCAATCAAATTGATGACCATTCGGCGAGGATGCCGCATTGTTCCTGTAGGGCGAGAGGAAATATTGAGGTGTCCCGGTCGCGGTTTTTGCCGAAGGAACCTAAGCAGACCCCTCGACCAATCACGGCGAGGGTTTAGCCAATCCACTTCAAGAGAAACTTGACGGCTCCGTCGACAACTTCAACTTCGCTTCCAAAGGACATCCTCCTCTCCGGTGTCTAACTTCCCCTCCCCTCTCCCACCCCCCAGTGGCACTAGTTCCTTCCTCTCTATCCCTGTGATCGGAGGGCTTTGGAATTCGTCACCATGCTGGCACGCTCACTCCTGCGCAGCGTGCCCTCGCGGGCGATCGCACGACAGACTTTCCGCCGGACAACCACGGTACGCCGTCTCCCAGCCTGGGGAAGCCATTGGCCTCGATGAAACAGGGCAATTGCTTTGGGAATTCGTCTGGAGAATTATTCTGGGCCTTTTTACTGATGAGAAAGACAGCGGTCGTCCTCCTCGACGTCCGGCGCCGAGACCGAGAGCTCCCCCCTCCACCTCACACTCACGGCCACCGCTGCGACCGTCGCAGCCATTGGATCTGCGGCGTGGTATTACCATCTCTATGGCCAGGAAGCTTTTGCGATGACCCCTGCTGAGGAAGGGTGAGTGATACTGTGCGGAAGGGCATCTGTTTGGGAGTTCCGGTGCTCCGAAACAGCTCGATTGAAGGAGCGGACCGAGACTGACGCGTGGGATTCAAGATTGCACCCGACTCAGTACCCATGGGAGCACCAGAAGTGGAACAAGACCTTTGACCACCAGGCGTAAGCAGCCCAGTCCCTTCAATTCCGCGATAGGAATTTACGAACCCACGTCTTTTAGTCTCCGCCGTGGTTTCCAGGTCTACCGCGAGGTCTGCTCTAGCTGCCACTCGCTTTCCCGTGTCCCATGGCGTGCGTTTGTTGGTGTCATGCACACCGTCGACGAGATGAAGGCCATGGCCGAGCAGCACGAGTACGACACCGAGCCCAACGACCAGGGCGAGATCGAGAAGCGCCCCGGAAAGCTGTCCGACTACATTCCTCCTCCCTACAAGAACGACGAGGCTGCTCGGGCTGCGAACAACGGTGCCCTGCCTCCGGATCTCAGCTTGATGGTCAAGGCCCGCCACGGTGGTTGCAACTACATCTTCAGTCTGTTGACTGGTTATCCGGATGAGCCCCCAGCGGGTGCTCAGGTCCAGGAGGGACTCAACTTCAACCCTTACTTCCCTGGAACTGGTATGGATCGCCGTTCGCAACTCTGATGCCCAATGTCTAACTTTCCGGCAGGTATTGCCATGGGCCGTGTCCTCTTTGACGGTCTTGTTGAGTACGAGGATGGCACTCCTGCCACCACCTCCCAGATGGCCAAGGATGTTGTGGAGTTCCTGAACTGGGCTGCTGAACCCGAGATGGATGAGCGCAAGAAGATGGGTATGAAGGCTATCATTATCTCCACCGCTCTGTTTGCCCTGAGCGTGTGGGTCAAGCGCTACAAGTGGGCTCCGATCAAGACTCGGAAGATCGTGTATGCCCCGCCAGTCAAGCACTAAATGCGTGCGGACTTGGATGAATTTAGCACGAGAAGGAGGAGTCGATGGTCTGGGCTGCGTGGTGGCTTATCCCGTCGGTCTGGTCGTTTCGGAGTTCCATGACTCCATTGACCGGTGTTGGCGTGTCATCCTGGCTGTTTTATCTGAATCCACTCAGAACGCCTGTATCTGTATCCTAGATATATCCTTGAAAATCTGTTTGAAGAAAGAGGAAGTGTCCCCTTCAAAGCCTAAAACGATAGACTCATGCAAAAGGCCCAGTGCCGAATTTCCTATTCATGACCTTGAATCTCTATACCACTTGATCACGTGTTTATTTCTCACCACTCTTCTTTTAAGGACCTTATCTCAGTTTATGTCTACAGACAAGGCTCTATGGATGATTGCAATGGCGATCTGCATCGGATAAACATTATGTGTGGTCCGAATGTGGTCCGAAATATATCCGACCACCTACCATGGTACTGCTACTACTATGGTCGAAGGTGCGGGAGCATCAAGCACTGCGGTTCTTACATCCGTCGATACAAGCTTGATTCGCGATTCTCTGGATATTTCGACACAAGGCTATCTATTTAATGTACAGTACCCACAGGCAAGTATTCTATACCAGCGAAAAAAAGGCCAAGCCAAACTGCAACGCCAACCGTGTCACTGTCACACATCCTCTATTGTCCTCTCCCCGTCTCCAAATATCCCCCGGAATACTCCATCATAGCTCATCCACATGGCCGCAAACACAGTATCCCCTACTTTCACCAACCACTCGGGACTGCGGCCATCCTCACCGGCGAGGCAACTGCCAAGCTTCATCAACAGTAATGCCAATGGGCCCCAGAGCGTGAGGAACACGACCTGTCCAACACGCTGGCGGAACGTGGTGATGCGGTAGGGCCGGATCGTGGAGAGGTAGGTCCGGTAGGAGATGGGGAGGTTGTGCTCTTCGGCGCCGGTGGTGATCAGGTTGAGGTAGCGAGCGGACGGCTGGGCGTAGGATGGATCGGGACGTATGAGGGGATTCGAGGCGTCCCGGTCATCATCTCGAGACGGCGAGAGTAGTGTGTGCGCCTTGAATGGCGTCGTGTCTGGGTGATCGGGGACAGGGTCGGACGAGTCGTACGCCTTCGGGAAGGGATAGCATGTCACGACGACGTCTCTGTAGCCGCGGCCGCCGCCTTCGGTGGCTATGATGTGTGCGTAGTCTTTGAGCGTGACCTCGTAGACGACGCCGATGAGCGGCTTGTGCCATCGGTCTTTGTGGTAGTCCTGCTGCGAAACCAACGGGGCTTTCTCTGAATCACACTCTGGATTTTTGTCCTCCGTGTCTTCCGAAGTAGTATTGCGGAACTGCGTCCCCGCAAAACACGGCTCTGCGTACGGAATTCCGGGGAGGTCGAATGTGAGCCTCAATTCGGGCACGTAGACATTCACCTGGGAGAGTGGCCTGATGCCACGCTTCCCGAGGAACGTCTTCGCGGCCAGATTCGAGCCGTACGCGAGGTACAGCACTGTCTGTTGTCCATCATTGTAGCCCAGTTTCTCCTGCACCCCGCGATCCCGACCCAGAAGCTTCTGTGAGAGACGTTCGTCCGCATCTAAGGACCCGATCTCGGTCGATCTCGATAGTCTTTCCGCCGTTGTTTCGGGGACGAATGCGGGCATCGCTCGTTGCGCCGAAGGAGAACTCCAAATCGAAGAGAATATAGATCGGAGCTTTCTTAGTGATTTGAGTGCGCAGGATTGTTGTTGCGATGGAGTTTCCACTGGCACTGTTTGATCAGCCGGCATTGGGTTCTGTTTCTCCATCTCAATGGTACCTGGTTGCATGGATCAGCTCGAATAATGACAGTTGTGCATGAACAGCAGAGATCCTAGAGGTCAGTATATACTAAGCAATTTATGGCTGGAGACAGTTGTCGACGCAAGGGGCCCGGCCCCGACTCTTCGTTCGGATGGATTCGTCCGAAACACAACCAGCCAGATAGCCTTATCGCCGGTGCCAGTTGTGTAGTAATCATTCGGGCCCGTTTGGGTTGGACCTGGAGGATCCGCGGAACACGGAGGAATTACCTGCCCGCATCGGCAGAACTTCAGTTCTTCGATCACAACATGTGGCCATTCAGTCCGTAGTTAAAAAGATCTATCAACATAGAGGAATGCGATCAATGGAAAGCCCTGTATCTCTCTGTCAGTGACAATCGGGAGTTATGAGAGCATGATCTTGATACGGACTTATGACAGATTCATGCAGACAGCCTGTGGAGAGCTGTTGCTCCGCCACCGCAGGTCATGATTCGCATCTTGCATGTGCATCGTGCGCGAAGCTGAGAGAGTCGCGACTCATTATGGATATCACCTAGCTTCTGAAGGATTGAGATGAGATGGAAGTCAGAATTGGGAGTGATGTATCTCGAGTCGGTTTTCATAGGGCTGTCGCTCTGCTAAGTTCGACTCCCCTGGCGCATCACGCAATCGCGCGAACTGATTGTCCATTAATGGCTCGCAAGCCCCTGACAACGTCGGGGTTCTCCGGACGTTTCTATGATATTTGATTGCTGAACAACTCAGGTACAGTGGGAAAAAAAAGGCAAAAGTAGGTACAGCAGGGAGTAAGGGATAATCGTGCTGGATAGAGTAATGGAGACTACCTGATGGTTGGTTGCTCGCAGCCAGGAATACTTTCACCTGATCCTCCATGTTACGTATATCCCAGAATTAATCGAGGAGTACTTTCTTTAGGTTCATCTTCATTTCTCTTTACTGTCATTTTCGTTTGCGATACCCGTAGAGATATATTCTCAGTGTCATGTGATGCACCCGTGAACCCGGGAGTCTTGCCTTCCTAGTCTGCATTCCACCTCCAACGGCCACAACGGAGACGTCAATGTCAAAGTCTCCAAAGGCTGTGGAATATTTCCTTAGCTTTGTATTCTGGTACATCGTTTTCATTGTCTCTTGAACTGAAACCAAGATGTCAGCCTTGACGGATGAAGGCTCAGAGAGCTTGTCGGAAGTGCTTCCTCTTACACAATTGATCAGTTATTTGCATGATGCTATCAGAAATAACGAATTTGATAATCAAATACTGTTAGAATATCCTCTAAGACTCTCATATATATACTAACACCTCTGCGTGCAGCATTTCAGATGATATTGTACAAGCAATATCACAACTACCTCTTCCAATCAGTTCCGCTGACCTTCCAGAACTCGTTTCCATCTTCGACGGTGAAAACAATAAGACGCTATCAATGCTGGATGACAGGTCACTTGTGTGTATAGCCCACGTGCTGCTGAACGCAGAATTATCACTGGCGCAGGAACGTGGGCTATTTCTCTTGCTGGTTCTGTCCCTCTCCCTCCTGTTGATACAGTGTCTTTCCGGAATATCCTGACTTTCAGTAGGACACTATCAAACAGCTCACAGATGCTTCACAAGGAACTCCCACAAGATCCAAATCGAAGGCTCGCAAGCGGAAATCACTTCTGGGTCAAAGGATGATTCAGCTGTTGCTGGAGCGTTTTGTGGATGACAGCCAGGATAGCAGACAACGAAGATGGGTGAGCCTATGTTGTACGATTCATCACATGGTGATACTCAATTGCAGCAGCATGGTCAGCTTCTACTGGAATTGCTCCGCGAATCCGAAGCCAACATGGAGCTGTTTGTTCTAGGGCCAGAAAGCCAGCGGTCAGTGAACGGCAGTTTACAATCCATAAAACGCTCTCACTAACCCCTGCGGTGTAGTCGCTTTATCGGTACCATTCTCCACCATGAGTCTGATCTCACCGTTCGATTTGTCGCGGCAGAGCTTGTCCGAGAAGTGATCGCGTCCGGGTACGACGGAGAAATATTCTGGACGGTCGAGAATGTTGCTCAGCATGTCCGTTTCTCTCAATACTTGAAAGAATTGGACTCTGACTGGATGGGTGCATTTTGCTCTTATATCCACGAGGTCGATACAGATCACCCTAGGTATTCGAGGACGGGGTTTGTGCATTGTCTGATCTTATATAACAGAAGCAAAGCTAACTCCTACAGACTTATATTTCCGCATCCGGTCGAGTCAATCGTAATTGGAGAGAGGACTTACGGTGGCGATAACTCGATTGCAGTAACTATTTCCGATCATCTGACCTTCATACTGCCATCTGAAAAGAGAGGACGTCAATACTTTCAGTTCATCGACATTCCTTTGCGAGTAATTGTGCCGAAGAGCGTCCGTCTTCCAGATGAGAGTACAGGCGGAAGCAAGTTCTGCTTGAGACTCGAACTACAGCCTACGGGGTTTTATATTATGAGCGGAGAGAATCAATCCGTCAGGAACTCGTCAATTGATATCAAGTGCAATGATGACGCGGCAGAGCTTCCGAAAGCAATTGAAGACATGGTTCTTATGGTTCTCAAGAGTCTGGGACTAACCATCGACGAAGGAACAGTGACTAAGTCTGATCATCATGAGGCGACCCAATGGAACCCAAGATCAAGACATATGTCTGGGGCATTCGTTACTCTGAGTGGGGAAGGAGACACTGCGAGTAATCTAGTTTTCGCAAATCGTTTAGGTGGTAACATCACTGGACGTCCCTATCGGTTGCACCGTACACGGAGCGGTTCCTCGGCTATGATTTCGCTTGCTACTCGAGAAGAAGTAGTAAGGAAGTCTACCGATTTCCTGAAAAGTATTGCAGCGGCGGGAGGTGGAAATGTATTTCACGAGAGCGCTTTTTCTGATACAGTTATTCATGAAGACACTGCAAGTGAACGGAACAATGGCTCAATCATAAATCAAAACATCGAAGGTACACCATCTGGGATGATAAACGAAGAATTTCCAACAGTTGACGTTTCCGAATTGAAAGAGCATCTGCCAATTGACATGACCAATGAACCCCACAAAAATGCAACTTCAGAAAGAATTACGATGGAAGAGACTCCAGCTAAAAATGGCCAGGCTAGGTCAGTGGAGGAGCCGGTCGATAGAGAAGACAGGTTCCCATACGATGTTCTGGATTCGCAGTCTGATCCTCTGCAGCATGAAGGACGGCCTCAACGACCGGGTATCACGGATGCTCATCCCTGCCATCAAAAGACTGTGTCTCGCGATATCCCGGACTCTCTTCAGGAGGCCAGTGTGGCTAATGAAATGTCTACTGTAATTGAGGACCATGCCAGCCCTACAGCGATTCCTGACTCCAGATGGGGCTCATCCGCGCGTGAATCGGTCGCAGAAAAGGATAAAGTGGCATCCAACAAAGATATTCCCGAGACAGAGAAAAAGAATGACAGTGTACCAAAATGTAATACACAGGAGTCGTTACTGTTTAGCTCCCGGTTGAGACGTCCAAGACAGAAGGTTTATGGCGTTCGCAGCACCAGGGCGGCAGTGAAGTCCGGTAAACGCCTTCCAACGGACTGGGATCGAGATCTTCGGAGCACAGACGACGAACCGGAACCGACGAACAACAAGAAACTTGAGAAAACTCCCCTCCAATTACCTTCTGCGAGCGCCTCTAAAGAGAACAAATCCGAGTCCTCGCAAAAGAAGAAGCAACCGATTAAACCTGCTCTTCCAACTCCAAAGACCGGTTCTACTCTTCAAAAGAAAAGAGGGAAAGTGGCGAAGCCCAAAGTTCAAAAGACATTGGCATCGTCCCGGCCGCGGCGTGCTGCTGCTGAAGTAGCGAACAGTAAAATATCCACCGCAAATGATGACCAGGATGTGCAAAATCTCTGTCCACCTGGACAAATGGTCCCCAAGCAAGGTGCGTCAATAGAGGGATGTGGATCCGAGCACGTTGATGTCATGATGGCGCCTAGATATATCGACGACAATACTGCGGACGACACCAGTAATTTGGCGCATGATGAGAGTTTACTCGCAGCCCCAAACCCCGATGCCAATTTCAGCCATCCGAAGAATTCTGCCTCATTGTCTCATTCTCCAAAGTCTAGTAAACGCGTTGTTTCAAACACAAAAGCAGGAATGGCAGAAGAAGTGACAGTGGATTTGGCAGCAGTTTCGGATTCAAATCATGCAGATGAGGCACCAGATAGTACGGACATTGACCGGCTCTCGAACCAGGAGAGATTCTCTGGTGACGATGTGACAATAATGGAACATGATCAAGATATTAAAGTCGTCGAGAGTCCCTCGAAGACCAATCCCCAGAACCCAAGGCAGCATGTAGAAGGTCGAGGACGGCTTATGGGAAACAAGCTGGCGGAGGCATTATCTGGAAAAGGTATTCACACTTCAGAAGCAGCTGGAATCAGCCCGGAAAAGAGACAAAATGCAACAAATTCCGTTCGAAATACTGAAAAGGAGACGGAAGATCCGTTGGCAGCCGACAGAAGAGAAAAGTTATATCGGATCTCTCAGCAAATCTCTGATTTCATGTCTCAATCCAGTGTAGCACGACCAGCGCGTAAAGTCGCGGTGCCGGTTATTATGGACTCGCCCAGAAGTTCTAAAAAGGCCGGAAAGACTCGTTCATTTGGAAAAAGTGTCCCAGACAAGGTAACTATTGCAGGTTCTTCGGATAAACAAGCAAAACATACTGGTGATGACCATGCAACTCTGACGGGGGTAAAGAGCGCTGAGGAAATCTCCGGCAGAAGCAATGCTCGGAGCTTAGAAAAGACCAAACAGGCTCAATTGGAGAATGCCGAAGGAAGACAACCTCGTGGAAAATTAATAGACGAGCGCTTGCATAGGAAGACTCAGATTGTCAGCTTTGCCATTGATGGCCCTCGCAATCAGGGCGAGTTCTACCGAGCTGTTGCTACAAGCTCTGCTACGAAAGGACCTCAGACACCAGGCAACAAACATGGTAATTCAGCGAAACGAAAAATGCCATTAGAGCCGGAGGGTAATCAGACCGAAGGTATCAAAGAAAAACATCTCACGCCATACCCTAAACGAAAGCGAGCCGGCCTTGATAGCAGAGAAATTGACACCAGTGAGCATATGGGCACAAACCTTTCCCCTGGTCGGACGGAATTCCTCGCGCTGTCTAGGCCTCAGCTGTTCTACTCCCAGTGTAGTATGGTCGACGAGAACGGGAGCCCGCGACCAATCACCAGAAGGATGAAAGGCAGCCAGATTGTAGCAACAAAAGGCATTGCTGAGCTAAACACCATGGAAACGAGCTTAGCAGACAGGATGCCGCAGAGAGCTCCTGCGATGTCTACTGTCCAACGGTCTAGCTCACAAGTTTCCACTGAATATGACGATGAGTCTGGGCATGACGAGGTCTCAGACGACGAACATATGGATGGCTCGTACTCGGTTTCTCGAATACGTTTCCCTAAAATATATAGTACGCAAAATAGCCCGTTGAAACCGAATACGTCAAGGTCTCCAAAGACGCTGAATCCTCTTTCCGCCCCAACTGAAAATGGGGAGCAATGCACCCCCGAAATCAAAAGGTCGCTCTCATTCACTCAGCGTCTAGAAGCAGTCAGAACTGAAAACCCCGCGAAATCGGCCGGTCTTCAGGGGCCGCTGTTGCCAGTAACCAAGTATTCTCTCACCACCAAGCGGGCAGGGGTGGTGATGTGTTCACAGGATGAAGAGCAGACGGAATCGGACGTTGAGATACAGATGCCATGCCAGCCTTTCGAGGCCACTCGTACGGCTTCGACGTCAAGCCTGACTGGCTCACCTACTTTGGTGGAGGAAGACAACAGCGAGACTGAATGGAGGCATTCTCTCCGCGCAACGCAGAGGACGACGGTTGACCTGCTTCTTGATGCGAGCAAGGTACGTATATATTTTTGGAAACTACTGTCATACCCCGCTGAGATTTACATAGCGACTCATGCGCCACCTTCTCAACGAGGAGGATGCAATCGGAGATGTCCTCGAGACGTACAGAGCTGGCTGCCACAGGCTCATCGAGCAGCTCGCAGAGGCTCATAAGGAGAGCATCGAGGCATATCGACTCCAGTGGGAGCCTATCAGAACCGAGTTTGTGCACATGTACCAGGGAACTATTGATCGCCTGAAAAAGAACGACGAAGTGCTCAGGACACTACCATCTATCGAGAAACTGAATTCGGCAGCCAAAAAGCGCGGACGATTTGTCGCGCGTCTTGAAGAGGCTATGAAGAGCTACGAGGCGAAATGCAATGCAGATGAGCTCAGGTGACTGCAGGGATAGTTCTCGGACTAGGAGTCCTGGAGGAGACGTTTACTCTTAACGTGGATGAAGGGTTCACCGGTGAGACAGCTGCAAGGCATGGTACTTATTATATGTGATGCGACAGACAGGCCAGTGAGGTGACCTTCACATATTCAAGTAGAGGCGCTAGTTGTAGACAGGGAAAGGGTGTTTGTGGACAATGCCGAAAAGTCGATGCAGGTGGCAGGATCACAGAGGACGAGCTCGCGGGAAAGAATAGATCATAGAGTAGAGAATTAGCCGCTAATATGTATGTTCCATCTGCGGTGTCACCATGGTTTTCTATCCAATAGAGTGCTACAAATTGGGTAGCACGGTATGCAGGCGCGTGAATAAGAATCACGGTCTGGACCGGGAAGACGCCGATGGCACAAAAACGCGAAAAAGGGGTCGGCCCGATCACGTGCATCGGAACCGCATAATACATCAACGATGACTCGACGGCCGCCGACGTCGCAGAGGCCTTCCACTGTCTCCAGAATAAAAAAAAAGATACCCCAGTTTTTTTTGTTTCTTTCCACAGGATTGTCTCTATTTCCTCTCGTTCTCTTCGAGACTTTAGTAATCTCCCGACAGAGCTGGTTCTCTCTGCTTTTCGCTGAAGGACTGAGCAATTGCGCCCCGTCATGTCGGTAAGAAACCCTAAAAAACTAACAGTCGCTGCTCCGTCCAGCGCTGACTCAACGGCGCAGTTCTTCATTGAGAACCCCAACGTGGGTAACAAGCAGTCCCTTGAGGATTCGAGAAGTATGTCGCGCTTGCTCCGTGTCTCTGTTTTCTATTTTACAGTTTGCAATGTGTTGTACTGACAATGCTTGCCGCATTTCACAGTCCGCGGATACAACCCTCTTACCCCGCCAAACCTGCTCCAGCATGAGATCGCGCAGACGGAACGGTCGAAGAAGACGGTCCTCCAGGGCCGTGAGGAGGCCGTTGCCATCGTTCACGGCACAGATACCACTCAACACCGGCTGATGGTGATCGTTGGGCCCTGCTCGATCCACGACCCCGACATGGCTCTCGAGTACTGTGACCGCCTTCTGAAGATGAAGGAGAAGTACAAGGATGACCTGTTCATCGTCATGCGCTCCTACCTGGAGAAGCCGCGCACGACGGTCGGGTGGAAGGGTCTCATCAACGACCCGGACATCGACAACAGCTTCAATATCAACAAGGGCCTGCGCTTGGCGCGCCAGCTCTTCGTCGACCTGACGGACAAGGGAATGCCTATTGCCAGCGAGATGCTCGACACCATCTCCCCACAGTTCCTCGCGGACTGCCTGTCCGTCGGCGCCATTGGCGCCCGCACCACCGAGTCCCAGGTGCACCGCGAGCTGGCCTCGGGTCTGTCCTTCCCTGTCGGTTTCAAGAACGGCACGGACGGCTCCCTGGACGTGGCCGTCGACGCCATCGGCGCCGTCAAGCACCCCCACCACTTCCTCTCCGTCACCAAGCCCGGTGTCGTTGCCATCGTCGGCACCATCGGTAACGAGGACTGCTTCGTGATCCTACGCGGCGGCAAGAAGGGCCCCAACTACGACGCCAAGAGCATCGCAGAGGCCAAGGCCAAGCTGATCGAGAAGGGCCTCAAGCCCCGTCTCATGGTCGACTGCAGCCACGGCAACTCGCAGAAGAACCACAAGAACCAGCCCAAGGTCGCAGCCGCGCTGGCGGAGCAGATCGCTGCGGGCGAGACGGCCATTATGGGTGTGATGATCGAGAGCAACATCAACGAGGGTAAGTCATAACTCCGCTATATATATCCCAATTGTATTCGTGCGCGAAGTTTACTGTTGGTTCCCCGCACAGGCAACCAGAAGGTTCCCCCAGAGGGCAAGGCCGGCCTCAAGTACGGTGTCTCGATCACGGACGCCTGCATCGGCTGGGAAGACACCGAGGCTGTGCTCGATATGCTGGCCCAGGCCGTCCGCACCCGCAGACAGAAGCTGCAAGTCAACGGGACGCACTAAACACACCGTCTCCTCTTTGCACAAGAAAAATGAAAAGTAAATTATGGATTAACGACGGTTTGGAAAAAAATGCGACGCCTTGGGGTTACAAAGATGATTTAGACTATGCCTAATTCCAGTGAAATGAAAAGAATAAAAATATCTACTTCTACGGCATGGAAGCGGGCGCTACCTATTGTATGTGCCACATTTCGGGTCATGACAAAGGGGAAAAAACCTTCGACCGCGAAGACGAAAAAAAGGAGAGTGAATGAGAGAGATACCATACCAATTTAGTGAATTTCAATTCTTTGGTTCGCGTCGATGAATGACATGATTATTCACCTTCCAGAAGCAATGCGATGACCACTACGAGATAGAATAGGGCCGGCGTTCGGGGTTCTTACAGCAATGGATGTTCATTTTGGATACATTTACGTTATGCGATGCCTATCTCTTGTCCTAGACGACATTCCATCGTGTCGATAGGTACTCCGTAGTTTCCAAGGTTCAAGTTGAATGTCCACTTCTGCTCCGCAAGCCCTGTCCTTAGTGCATGGCATGCTAATTCACTTTGTCTGTGGAATTCATTAATGGATCTGAGTAGCCCCGCCGCCACCTCCTTTCTCGAGGGTATATTAACTACAGACTCCAGAGCACACTGTTGTTTTCTTTTCTTACAATTATCTTGTCAACGGTCTTGCGACCATTTACATCTAGTTATAGATTTCTACCTACCAAGATATGGTATGCCTGAGTAGCACACCTGTATTTTGATTTTAATTTATATAAATTACGAGCGGTGATATAATAATCGCTCCAATTATGGTGCAAATACCTCTTTCTCATTGCAGCACCATCTATCTATCCACAATGCGATCTTGACTGACTGTTGCATTGGCAACATTGCAGCTTTGGGCGTGTTCTTTATTCCGAACTCAGTCAATACTCCAATAACGGTGGCAAGAGGTGGAGACTGGAGCCAGAACTGGCGGAGTGGTATTCTGCAGGTATCCAGGATGTCATCACCCAGTAAGTAGCCTCCTATATATTCTGAAATTCTCGTCTTACTGACTTGAAACTGTTGCAGACAAGATTTTTTGAGCCAACAAAGCTGCGTACTCATTCTAAGCGGAAAAATGGCTTTGAGTACCAGTGGCATGATATTGGCCACTTGTTCCCTGCGGATGAGAACAAATTTGATAACCAATAATAGTTAAAGCTGCAGATATAGAGAAGAGTAAGATATACCTTGCGCAGGATGGGCCAGATCCACAGCGTTAGCCGAACGGAGATGACGAGGCAATCGTGAATAAGTCTCTCATTGTCCTTATAAGGATATCCATTTTTCTTCATTTTCAACAGAACAGGTTGGCAAAGTTGGATACTATCCAATTAGTTTTAGTGCAAATTCGTCGCTGTCTGTATAGCTACTTCCTGTATATTTTACTTCTTGCATGATTAATTTTGGCATACATATAAGTGGCCACATCAGTTTGGCATTTGACAACAGCCAATGCAAATAGGATTTTTCTAATGCAGCTGACCTCCAAGATTCTGTTGCAATAATTTCTGGAAAAGAACAGTGCTTTAATAATTACTTTGTGAGTGATCTAGACTCTCCCGAGGCCCTTGCAACATTTTGCATGCAGTATACAGACACAGATGCATGGCTCATTACATATGGATCTTTTTATAATCTAACAGAGATGTGAGAATCATACTCGTCGTCTCAACCATACGGGTGAAAAAAGGAGAGTTATTCTCAATAATGGCAGTTGGTGCCACCAAATACTGCTATCCTGAGGTTGATGACGCAGATTTAGACACGCTTGATTTCAAGGACAATCATCTCGTGATACACATATTGCCATATAAACAGCAAGTAACATAACGTCTGGACTGCCAAGCAGATGGCCTGCGTCTAGAGTGCCGGATTGATGTCGGTCACCAGATCATGTATCCAAATATAACGAAAGCCAGCAAAAGACAAAGGAACATATCATGGCAGAATACTCCACAGACTCTGCTACAATTAGAGAGCGACGGAGATTGATATTATTTAGCGTCTCCATGGTTGCAGCTCACGTGCAAGGATTTAATATTACATCCATGCCTAGGAGGTCAACAGCTGGCAACAGCTTTGAGGATGGTTGTTGCATCTTCTATGGCGATACAGCACAATTTTCCTCGATTGGCAGCCATTCAGCCGTGTTCCATTGTTGATTCATTCCTTAGCTCTAGCCTAGCTGATACTGTCAGATTGTCAAAAAGAGTGACAATAACTTTGGAGTCCTTTTCACATAAGCGAGTAAAGTTTTCTAACCCTCTTATCCATGACAGATTTTTCTGCAATTAGCAAACTTTCTTTGCAGGAAACCAGAACCGTCTCGGTGCTATGTACAATGATAACATATCCTTTCGAAGACATTAAACATAAAACTGGATCCGTGGATATCTGGATTCCCCTGCGAAATCGAGCGCTCATGTCTTGTTACATACTCGGTGTCTAATTGCAATTGTATGTGCATAACCATGTGGTGGTAGATCTATGCTGCCACTGCACTCGGTGCTTATTCCCCCGAGCGAGACGTGTTTTGCCGTCTAGCCATCAACAAACATAACCTCGTAGGATGGGCTGGGGATGTGACGGCACAGTGCTCCTTATATAGTGAGTGCAATTCTAGGACTCTGTCCTAGAATCCTGGTCTTTTTGCCCTTAGCGCAGCGGTTTAGCTCTTAGAATGCACCCTAGGTGCCAGACCGTGACAGGGGAGGCCACTGCGATTACAGAATATTGAATTCCATGGTCAAGGACTCTTCTAGATTGGAGAAGGCAAGATTTATTCTCGAGGTCGGCTTTCTGAAGCATATGTACTGTACAAGGAACAGATTGAGGACGCTAAGCTATGGTTAGAAGGGACGTCAGACATATCACCTGTGGTCATTGCACAGCCTTGTATGATTAGGTCACCTAGGGAGAAAGGCAGCATGTAGCTATTTAGTTATCTGCAAGACTAATGTAAGGGATGGAAGTATGGGGAAGCTTCACTTCTTGTTGGATACTGTATTTTCATTGAGAAGAAAACACTATCCAAATCTTGCACCTCTCCAACTGCTAGAGCGATTCCTGTGAAGATTCATGGAACGAGAAAAATAGGAAAAGAATTCTACTCTTGGAAAATCAGGATAGGTGTGCAAGCATCAATTTATAATATCCTTTTATGACAGAAAGACTATAATTTTAAATATCAAGATTGGAAAAATGAAACGACTCTTCTAGAGTGGTAAATAGCATCAATACTAGGTTAGCTTGTAGAAGAAAAGACACAGCTTCGGAGGCAGGGGTCGAGTAGCCACTCCAGTCGAGACGGCCTTCTCCGGAAATGGCCGACGACTCACAGGTGGCTGCAGAAATGGTCTCGAAAAAGCCATGCTGCATATTGTTCACATAGTCCCAACTTCTGGAATTATTCTCCCTCGAGATCATCTCTGCAGGATCCGCTCAAGGCACGCGGGCTGCCAGGTTTCATTAAACAATGCGCAGTCATCCATACCACTCTTGAGCGTGTACTCATAATCCGACCTAAAGATGTGTGGTTTTGATCAGTATTGAAAGTACGGACCGGTCATTGTGATCTCTGGGTTCCCTGCGACTGGAAATGCGACTCGATTGCTGTCATCTGCGAAGGTGGCCCTGGCGTGATGTGCCGGATGCAGTGGAACAACAGCTGAAGCAAGTGACAAATGGTAAGCACCGCGCGTAGTGACGAACACATCACTTGCCATTCCTAACAAGGTAGCAAAAAGGTCCATGGCCACTAAAGCTTTCGATGCTCTTCAGACCTGCTGGATTGTACTGCGTGGCCTCAGGCATATCGTCGCGTGGATAAGCGAGCACAACTTTATGCATGTGCCGCTGACTCAGCCGCACAACTGGCACCTCCGCGAGCGCTCCGTCATCGCGCAGGAGAGCCGAACAGGACGGTTGTGAGGACAAAACATTGCGTTCTTCTGCTCCCTCCGCCAGCCACCACGGGAGCAAGAGGCCCAAATCTTCAAGTGCTGCTTCTCCGGGCCTCTCCTTTTGTTGATGTGGTACTTTTCGTCAGCTCAATAGTCTCTTGTTGATTATATACGCTAATCTCCCCTTCCCCCCTGTCGCAACTCATATGTGCCGATAGGAGAAGTGCGGTGAAAGGGACTTCGAGAGGGCGCGCAAGCGCCAGGTTTGAATGAGATGTCTGCGACGGCGACCGCCGCAACGGCTGTACTCACAGTCGCAGCGGCTGCAGCAACAAACAATGGGACGGGTGAGGGCGGCCGCAGGTGGGAGGACCAGACGAGGGGCCAGCGCGATCTGTATACGCAGTTTATCATTAGCTCTGCACTTGGCCTCGGCGCATTTCTCACATTCTGTGTATGTCCAACCGGTGATTCCCGTGTTCCGGACCCCGCCAGGCGTTGTTGCGACGAGGTCTCGGGAAGTATACAATTGGATAATCGCTAATGGTCAATCATAGATGATACGGCCCAAGTGGGCAGAGCTTTATGCCGCGAGGAGAAGACAACGATGTGCAGCATCGAGGTTGCCTGAGCTGCCGGACAGCTTTTTCGGCTGGATCCCGGTGCTGTACCGGATCACGGATGAGGAAGTACTGGAGTCAGCTGGTCTGGACGCCTACGTGGTGAGTTTCTATGCAGACAAGGGTCCCCTGTGGTTTGGACGCTATGGGTCACCATTGCTGGAAATTTGTACTAACTGAAGCCGTCTAACTAGTTCCTATCCTTCTTCAAGTTCGCCATCAGGTTTCTGACGGTGACTTTTCTATTTGGCGCTGTCATCATCCTCCCGATCCATTACAAGTATACTGGTAAATATGGACTTCCAGGGTGGGACAAAGACGATGGAGACCAGGACGGCGATGGTTCAGCGTTTCTGAGAGACGCCCCGCCTCCCGACGGGAACAAGCTCAAAACAGACCCAACGTACTTGTGGATGTACGTCGTGTTCACGTATGCCTTCACCGGGTTGGCCATCTACCTCCTCATCCAGGAGACGAATAAGATCATCCGGACTAGGCAAAGATACCTGGGAAGCCAAAATACTACCACGGATCGGACAATTCGCCTGTCGGGAATTCCGCCGGAGATGAGGTCAGAGGAGAAGATCAAGGAGTTCATCGAGGGCCTGGATATTGGAAAAGTGGACAATGTCACCCTCTGCCGCGACTGGCGGGAGCTTGACATCCTGATGGACGAGAGAATGAAGACGCTCCGTAAGCTGGAACGGGCTTGGACGAAATATCTCGGGTATAAACGGCGAAAGAGCGACGGAAATACGTTGCCTCTTGTGCGGTCACATCAGCGTGGCGGGAGTGTCGTTTCGGGGGAAACCGAGCGCTCTCATCTCCTCTCCGAGGAAGATGGCCGGGAGCCTGTCTCCCGCGCCCATAAGCGCCCCCAAACCAGAATCTGGTACGGGCCATTGAAGCTGCGGAGCCGGAAAATCGATGCCATCGATTATTACGAGGAGAAGCTGCGCCGGCTGGATGAGAAGATCCAGGCTGCACGGCAGAAGGAGTATCCGCCCACAGCTGTGGCTTTTGTGACTATGGAGTCTACCGCCGCATGTCAGATGGTTGTCCAGGCCATTCTCGACCCTCATCCGATGCAGCTGCTGGCCAAGCTCGCACCGGCTCCGGCGGACGTTGTGTGGAAGAACACCTATCTTTCGCGCCCAAGGAGGATGATGCAATCCTGGCTCATCACTGGCGTAATCGGATTTCTAACAATATTTTGGTCTGTTCTTTTGATCCCTGTTGCTTATTTACTGGAGCTGGAGACTCTCCATAAGGTGTTCCCACATTTGGCCGACTTGTTGTCGGAGCATCCGGTTGCCAAATCGCTTGTACAGACCGGTCTGCCGACCCTGGCTCTGTCGTTATTGACGGTTGCTGTACCATACCTCTATAACTGTAAGTCTTTAATGCGTCCAACGGAAGCCGGCTAATCAGTCTACTGACCGCTGCCAGGGCTTTCGAACATGCAAGGGATGATGTCCCGGGGTGATGTTGAGCTGTCGGTTATCTCGAAGAACTTCTTCTTTTCTTTCTTCAACCTTTTTCTTGTCTTCACCGTCTTCGGTACTGCTACGACGTTTTACGGCTTCATGAAAAATATCCGGAATGCATTTAAGGATGCCACGACGATCGCCTTTGCGCTTGCCAAGTCTCTGGAATCTTTCACCCCGTTCTACAGAAACTTTATCATCCTTCAGGGAGTAGGCCTCTTCCCTTTCCGGTTGTTGGAGTTTGGTAGCGTTGCGATGTACCCAATCCACTTCCTCTCGGCGAGGACGCCGCGCGACTACGCCGATCTGTCGAAGCCGCCCACTTTCAGCTACGGCCATTCTATCCCGCAGACGATCCTCATTTTCATCCTTTGCGCCGTTTACAGCGTCTTCCCAGGCTCTTGGCTTATCTGCTTTTTCGGCCTGGTGTATTTCACTATCGGCAAATTCATCTACAAGTATCAACTGCTCTACGCAATGGACCATCAGCAGCACTCGACAGGCCGCGCTTGGCCAATGATCTGCAGCCGCGTCTTCCTGGGCCTGGTGGTCTTCCAGGTAGCCATGATCGGTGTCCTGGCTCTACGGAGGGCCATCACCCGTTCGCTGATCCTGCTGCCGCTCTTGGGCGCAACTGTCTGGTTCACGTACTTCTTCGCGCAAACATACGAGCCATTGATGAAGTTCATCGCACTCAGGAGTATCGACCGCGACCGTGCCCGTGACAGTGACTCATCTGCATCGCCTACGTCGACCATGTCTCCCCTGTCGGGCCTGGACCGCGACTCGGTTCGGCTCGAGATCGGCGGCCGCGACCTGGGCCTTAGATTGAAGAAATACGTGAACCCTAGTTTGATCCTGCCGCTAGATAATGCGTGGATTCCGGGACAGAACGGTTCTAGCGAACCTAGCCTCCCGGATGGGCCGAGGGAAGGCTCTATTTAGGTCGTATGCCTCTTGTCCACACTGCTCGTGGAGTTTGGTTCCTTTCCTCGTACCGATACCGGGGAAGTTCTACTATCTCGCCTCAACCCTCTCACACTCGTGTATATGCTGTTATGCCGTTACGCCTTGTCTATTTTGTTTTTTTGCCATGTCTCCATCTCATGATATATGCCTGAGATACCAACCCTGCGTCATGTGCTCATGTCATGTCTCCATGTTATGTTATATTCCTTGCTTGCTGCTGCTGACTTCCTTTGTTCCCCCGTGAAGTATGTATGCAAGTATGTATATAGTCAATTGATTGATCGGTAGACGACTCTTTGATTTCATGAAGTACTCTGAATTCGTCTGATTATCAACTCTCTCTGTCCACTATTCTATCTACATATGCTGTTCATTCCATCGATCTGACATCATCGGATCGTCGGCACGCGAGGAATGTTACTAAGATCAAACTGTAGCTAATTATCTGAGACACATGGCGATGGCGAACTGCAAACTCTGGTGTGGTGTGGCGCGGCAGGCTTGCGTGTGCGATAAATTAGGTACTTGCATAGGTAGGTATGTTCGTGTCCATGAAGAAATTTCGCCCTTTTTGAGCATACAGAAAGGGTCGGGGGCTTTATGCCGACTCTCACCACTGATGAATTCCTCCAGCAATGTCATCCAAGTCTCTTTTCCGTCTAGGGAAGCCTCTTCGAGGCCAAGCAAGCACCTACAGAATTTACTGAGCAGTGCTCGGAGTTTGTCTATTTTGCAGTGTATGTCCTCGTTGTGACTCTGCTTACATGCACCCCTGTACTTAGCAATGGCCTATAGCAAGCAATACGAAAATCCGGTCGTGGTCAAAAGCGTTGAGGGACACTGGCGTCTACATAATGAGCGTGACATTCTCAAGCGTTTTCAAGCCCGTGCGCCGACTCTGCATCCTCTCCTGGATGAAATAGAGGACCCAGCCGAGCCACCCGCAGTTGTCCTGAAATACCTCGACGATGACCTCACAAGGGCTTCGAGGCAACAAAGACTCACTAGGCAGGACATCAAATATGTGGCTAAAAATGTCCTTGAAGCTCTCAAGGTGCTGCATGAGGATGGCTATGTCCATACAGGTACACCCCGATCCTCCCTCCAGTACTACTGATGCCTGGTCAAGTAAGGAGTAACCATTGCCTGCAGATATCAAGCCTAGCAATATTTTAGTGAATTATGGGCGAGGGAAGAAGCGATTTTCGGAGGTTGAACTGGCAGCCTGTGGGGGCACCGTCTCTATTGATTCGAAATTCGTAAAGGATGGTGTACCAACTGGCACAAACCTCTTTCGGGCTCCTGAGGTCCATTTGGAGATTCCATGGGGCACTGTTGCAAATATCTAGAGCTTCGGTGTTACTGTTAGTTTTACCCCCAAGCCGCGCAAATTTCCGAACCAAAAAAGGCTAACGTCTACATAGCTTATTAACCTGATATGGGGTCACAACTTCAACATATTCGGGCCAGAAGAGCCAGAAGACCACGAGATGTATGTCACTAAAATTGTCGTGCGTCAGCATCACTGGTTCGGGCCGTTCCCGATCTCGTACAATGAGATTGCCGACAAGGACACACAACAGGCAATTATTGGCATCATGTCCGCGGTGCCGCCTGAGAAGCTAAAGCCATTCCGACATCTCAGCGAGCGAGAGATCTGCGATGCGGATAGAGCATTTTTTTGCTGAAAATCATGAAACTTGATCCAAGGGACGGACATACGGCACTGGAGCTCTTGCAGGATGAGTGGTTCACTGAACGTTCGGAGAGGACTGTGGGATGGTATTCAAAGGAGGAGTGGCATCAGCGGCAGCTGAACATGAGGGGTTATTAAATCGAAGCCGACAGTCCCATTGGGTACGTCAGACTGGGCCTGGATTGTTTGTGACTCCAAATATGCTTCCAGGCACCTATCCCAAAAACCAATAGATTCCTCTTCGATCAGGTCAAAGACTGCCAGATCCAGCACAATATTCACTGTTACTCGGAGAAGATGAGCAAAATAATCTAGGTAAGGAGTGCTCCTCAAATCTACATACTTCCTTAGACAGCGAAACATTGGCCTCCTCTTCAAGTACATTACAGTACATACTCATTGTCGGGAGATCAATGGGCTGGCGTGTGCCAAATAATAGCGATAGGCGACAGCATTCCTGGCTGGAGTCCCCCATTTGACTATTTGTGAGTCCGTCACAGGTTGACAATGTAGCACTGCAGAGCCCCCCGGGCACGTTGCAGAGAGCTGCAAATGGTTCTATGTACTGTACCGTCAACGTTGGACTGGCAAGGATGTGAGCCGGAAGTACGCGGTCAAAGCGGTAAGTCTGAAGTAGCTTGACAGGGAGGATGGCAGTGTACGGAGTATGGAGAATTTGGGTGAGGCTGCGGTCAGCCGGATGCCATGTGAATCGTGAACATGAGATACTCCCCGTCCTCTTCCCCGTCACGGCAGAGATCGACCTCGAACTTCGAACAGCGCTGTGATACCGAGCGGAGAGAGAACAGACTCGCCCGACGGTGACGGAGCGCTGCCGCATCCGGCGAGGGCGGCCCTCCTGAGCAGTTCTCTAAACTCGGGGTGTCCTTCAATTGATTTTTTGGGTTTTTGGTTTTGGAGCTGAACTTAAGATACCACGTCACTTAAAGACGTCGATTCGGGACAGTATGAGCAAAATATTGCAGCTTGGACACGAGCCAGAACCAATTTATGCGATTTAGATCGTTTATTTGTCACATAATCTAGTATGCCGATATTCTGATCCGGACCTATTCCGTCTCTACCCTTACGCTTCACCGTCGACAGTACTCTAATCTCAGCTGCTTCTTAACACGCGATAGTCCGAAGGAATGCTTCAATGCAATTTTTTGATGTCCCATGTCCGCCTCCCCAATTCTATGTGCTGATGTAGATCTGCCATGATATATTGAGAACCACAACCGAACCCCCTAATGCTCACTCATCGCTCTCATTTTCAAACCACTGATAATATCAGACCGCATAAAAAAACCCAGACACATAATTTCCCAGATCAGATCAAAACATCTTCGCCAACACACTCTCCCCACCATCCAACCGCTCCGCCTCCCGCCGCAGCACATCCGCTCTGAACCTCCGAAATGCCGCCTCGATCCGCCTCTTAGTATCAGAGTCCCTCGTCAGCGTCCGATTCGCCGCATACGACCCTGTCAAGAGCCCCGTCTCCCCGCCGATAAACAGCCCGCCGGCCGAGAAGAACAGGTACGTTGCGAAGTCGCCCAGCGTAGTCGGTCGGAGGAGGGGCGCGATGTCTGGAACTGGCTCTATCATCACCTCGCAATATCAGTATACAGTATAAATAACCGCAGATCGCCTCCGGCGGATGGTAGGATCTCAGCAGCGCTCTGCGTGCAGGATAAGGATACATACCGGTCCTCCCATCCTGAAACCGCACCTCGACCGGCTTCTCCCGCGCCTTAAACGCCTCGAACATCTGGCCTCTCGCCCTCCGCAGCCGGGCGGCCATGAAGACTCCTAGCCCTAAACCTAGGAGGGATCCGATGATCGTGTGGTTCGCGATCTGGGACGCGCCTTTGCGTAAGGCGTCCCGGTCCGAGGGGGGCAGCTCGTGGCGCATGTGCTCATCGGCAAGGGCGGTGAGGTCGCTGTCGGCGCGGGAGCGGCGGAACAGAGCGAGGGAGTCGAGGGGGGACATTTTTCTCTTTTCCCTGCCCTCCTTTTGGTCTTTTTGAGGTATGTTGTTTCTGATTTGGTGTTATTCGGTGGTGTTGATGGTAACTCTAAAGGTTATTAATTATTATTATTATTATCCAAGAGACAGTAGAGTCCCAAAGTTAGGGTAGGTAGAGAGATATAGTCGACCGCGAATGTTATGGATGAGAATTGATGAGAAAAAGAGCTTGGAGGGAGGAGGGGGATTTGCCGGAAATAGGCAAGTGACGTCACATTACCTACCTAGATACACTCTCCCTCACGGAGAAGAGAATAATACAAAAGAGACAGTTTCACCGGACGACCTCTACAGTGGACGAATGATTGATTATAAGTAATCTGATATTATACATAATGAGACTAGCAGTGACAACTACATCTCGTCATCGCGAGGGAGCGGAGGCGGGATAGGTTCTCTCTGAAGAACTACTTCTTATTAATTAACTCCTGGCTTTATTTTTTTGGGTCTGGACTTCGTCTTCTTTTTCTATTCTAGGGTTGTGCTCGGGTCGCAGAGGTCAGGGGAAAACATTCAGATCGTCCAGACGCAGCAAAGAGTGCTGTACCTAGGGATCTTCCAGAAGGCGCGATAGGAAGTCGTTAACGGCGTTTGGCACCGCAGCCGGTGGAGAAAAGCCCCGTGGTTGTCGCTGTTGAACAGTAAGCATCTCTCGCTCCCAGCGACCCCGAGGTCGAGATTCAGACATAAGGCTTCGAGCTGAATACGAAGATTTGGAAGCTTATTCATCTCATTTTAGGGGAGCTGGCCCAAGATACTATCCCAAAAATATGCAAGAAAGAATCAGGTAGTGTGTTATTCTCTCTCTCTTTCAGTGACGCACTTACTAGATCATAGACAAGATCTTTAGTGAAATAAAACCAGTTTCGAAGACCACATACTTTATAGATACATCCACTAAGTGAATGCGCTGTGCAGAAGGGAACATATCAGAGCGTGATACATGAAACAGAAGGACTCCAGAAGTAAGCAAATGGATAATTCAATCTACCCAAGGTAGCTATCTGGCCACGCCAACAGGCTGAATGGTAGCGAAGATGATTACTATTCTGCAAGGGAGTCCTCCCGCCGCATGACCTCTTTCCTGGAATCCAACAGCAAGGCAAAGGCTTCAAGTCGAGAGAGTCTTATATCCCATGGAAGAATACAATCCGTTTGCAGGCCTTCCAGAGGGATACAATGTAATTCACCTTTCAAACATTGAAGCGTTGTAGGCAGCCGCGCAATCGCTTTACGAGGAACTCCTCCAAAACGATGAGCAAGGCAACCAGTACCTAGTTGTCCTCGATCTCCCAAAGCCTGATCAGGTCAGTATCGACGATGACAAAAATGTTCTCGCAGGAGTGCCTTTCCGGTTCATAATCTATGAAGACAAAATGATCGGTGTTATCAAGATCCTGCCTTCTTTCATATACGACAATGTGACAGAAAACCTGAAAGAGAAATGCACGACGCGGCACTTTCTATGGGGGTACCTAAACTTAAGATGTTGTGTGGTCGAACTGCCATTGTCGCAACAATGGAAAACAGCCCGATCACTCTCTTTCCCCGGGGGTGCGACGGCCTGTGGGAGGAGAGATTGTTGGTTGGCCCATGCTGGTATTTCCAGGATTATTTGAGTCCCTCCCGCGTCTGTGGGAGGATGCACGTTGGTGGTTCAACGAATCCAATGGAGATGTCAGGATTGTACTGGTTATCGCGACTAAGCGGGCGCAGAGGAGAGTTGTTCTCGAGAAATGCAGTTGGAACCTCCGAACACTACTCCAAAACCGAAGACAGGAGCGGTACTTTGGCAATTGCAACAACAAATACCACCTTCCCTGCCGGTTACTACTGCTCAACAAGCGCCAGCTACTCAGCGGCAACCGTTCTGTCTCCAGACAATAGAGATCACCCCCACGTCCGTAACTGGAATGCTCCCTTCGAAGCATTGTTTAACCAGCTCCCTCGGAGTGCAGAAAGAGACATTGTCATCAACCAGCAGGATCTGATCGATTGCATTCGCTTCATATATCTACAGTGATTGCTGGGAGACAAGGAAAAAATGGAAATAGGAAAGGATGGAAATAAGCAGGATAAGTCAGGCTAATTATGTATACATTACAGAGGGATACCCTTGCAAAGATGATTTCCTTCCTCACCACTGCTTTACTACTCGCATACTTAACTAGATGGATCAATGCAAACTGTTCAGACGCTTTCAAAGGTAGCTGTTTCTGCTCATATGCTCAGGATTCATCTGAAATTGCGCTCTTCAAAATAACAAGATGGTGGTAGTGCTATTTTTTGAACCCTTCCCTCAGCGGCCACAAACTGTAAACTGGATGAATATCATTAATATCAATTATAGGAGAATTCGACTCCATGAACCACGAATCGTAATGCAAGCCAGGAATTGCGCCATGCGATGAAGCGCGGTTGCCAGTGCAATGTGATATCTCTTCAGAAGTCCAATGCCTACTGCATGTTCCAAGCTACTTTTCCACGTCACGTTCGGGGAACCAGAAGCGCAAAAAGATTTTCGGGGAAATTTTGGACGCTAAGGATTGGGGAGCAGGGGGGGTTCCCACGGCTCGTGTATCTTGTGCATCTACGGTAGTACGTCCGGGCCCAAATAAGGCTGACTGCGGTTGGGTTAAGGTTGGATTTAGCGTTCGCGGACCCGCGGACCAGGTTCTTAGCGTAAGCCACCGCTGTAAGTCACCCCGCACGGGGCCACCATACCGTTCCTGGTCTTAATCTGGAAATGGAGCGGGCTTTGAACTAGCGGAAGGCTGGACTTCAATGGACCGGATGGCGGATGCATACAATCACCATTATTAAGTATATAGAGTATATTCTAGAATTTTTCTATTACAGATACAGTACCTCAGCGGAGATCTATTTAAGGCTAGTCCGACATTGACATATTTTGCAGGCCTTTATTGTCCCACAAGCAGCCATGGGCAGCACAACTCTGTTTGAGTCGGTTCATTTAGGTCAGTGAAGGCGCATGGGAGTCTTCCCCACTTCCATCTATTTGCTGTACTCTGCCATACTTCGGAACCCTGACCTGCAAGCTGGCCATGTGCCATCACCTCATAACAATATCATCATCAACACTGACTCCTCAGAGCAAACTACCACCTTGCGCCCTTTTCCTCCCTCCTCCCAATCACCTGCAGTGTCGTGTCATCCTTCAGTATGCCAGGTCCGATGAAGCTGTTGTCTACTTTAAGAGGCATCCTTTCCTCCCAGAGCAATGACAACATTATTGCAGCAATTCAAGATCTGCTTCATTGTGTCAAGGAACGCGACTCTCTATTTCTGAGGAAGATACCAGTCTCAATATCAGGACAGAAGAAATGACTTTCAACATGCAGGGCAAATCTCAGTATCTGTCTCCATTTAACCTGTGTTACTTCAAGCCTTGGCCACTGGAGCACCTTCATAAATACCAGCTCAATCTCAATTGGGACTCTATGCTGCACACATTACCGCTGAGCGCTATGTTGCACAACTTTCCTGAATTTGAACCAAACAAAGAACCTCTTCCTGGTTGAATTTTTCAAAATGTCTGTTGAATTATGCACGCAATATCAAGTCATACATCCACTGTCTACATTGCACCATGCCTTGGAAAGGGATTCCTAATAGCCATCTCATGTACCTGTCCAAGTGGCTGCCTAGCAAGTAAGATGTGACATTGTATTTGTTACACACACCTGATGAAGACCACTCTAATGTCCATTAGGCTTCAGAACTTCATCTTTGACAACAGATTGGCTCCACTCCTCTATAACAGCAGCAACCTGCATGGCAGCCTGTTACAGGATTCCTATCTCCACCTGAATACCCCCATGTTATGTTCACGATGGTGCATGATATTGTGGGTGATGATAGGCTGCTGTGTAGTGAGGTCATGGTGATTTGGTCATGTGGATGCATCTGGTCTCCTTCTCATCTCACAAGTGTCACAGAGTCATACCTGTGAGTTTCACCCCATTTTGACAACAGTGTGTTCCTTTTGCTTTCTCTAATTGTCATCCCAATCTAACAGATTATAATATCTCCAGGTCATGGTCCAATCATTCATGGGCCCGCAGCACAGAAGAATCCTCCAAGCCCACTTCAATGGGTGGAACCTCATGATTCGAAAATCCCAGTTGTATGGCCTGACCAAGAAGGACAACACTGTCATCAATCTCTTCCTGCAGCAGCAGATGAACAAGCCAGTTGGGATGTGATATCTTTTCCTTCTGTTGTCTGCCAATTCCAGGAGATATCTTCGCATATTCCTGTATCGCAAAAAGAATCATGTGGTGACTTGTACTGTGGAAGCTGTTTTGCAAGGCACTTACACTTGTTGCATGAATACTTGTGTCTTTGCTTGCAGTCAGTTTCTGCATGTCCATTGGTACTCCTTACTCATACCCCAAATTTGATACTGTGATACCAGGAAGTTCCACTGATGCTTAGTTTGTCTGATATCTTTTCCCCATTGCTACATAGAGATAAATAAAGCTAAAAATCAAACAGTTCACCAAAACCAAAAATAGAAAACCCAAACCACTTCGAGAAGGAACTACCTACTTACCTAGGTCAGTACCTAGCAAAGTAGTAATAATAAAAAATCGATATTCCCCTCTTAGCTGCTACTTCTTGTCCCTCTGCTCATAGATCATCAGGTTCCATCAGATAACCTGCGGCAGGGAAACGCATTCACAAAAGATAATTGTGATGAGAATGATAATGACAAGTTGCCACCGCATTATTTACAATTGCCAAAACCCAGAAAATTTCCACAGGTGGACCTTTTGTCGGATTCCCAGACATTGGAGCAGGTAATAAGCGCCCTGTTGCTGCCTGTTGATAAGAAGGTCCAACTCGAGGCCAGCACCCATGTCCATGTCCATCCAATTCATGTTACCGCAGTAGTATGCGTAGTATGCCATACTAATAAATTAGGGAAGACCGATTCGACTAGATGGATGGACACCTAGACGTAGTGCTTCGTTCTTCAACATTGGCCGCAAAAGCCAAAATCACGATTTCATTCTTTCTTTTTGGCTCTCTTTCCCGAGAACTTATAATTAAGTAATTGTACACTATCCCGGTATGATTATAACTAACATGTTTTTTACAGCTCAACGCCAGTGCCATTCCAGTTACCATGAACGTTATAAATCAAGCCGGGATAAATCGGACCTTGCTAGCGGAACACCGCAAAGAGATATCACACTACCAGACAGGACCCACATTCGACATGAGTATGGGCATTTGTCGGGTGACACTTAACCCATCGTTGTTTTCAACCAAAAATATCGATTATTATGGAACTAGAAACATGCTTAAGGAGGATGTATAATCTAAGAGATGTGGAGAGTGTGTCATATTGCTAGCAGTATTTGCCTATTTGAACCTAGACTGTCTAATTAGTAAGGTTTTTTTGCCCATGAATACTGAATATAAAATAATCAATAGTTAGGTAGATTGAAGGAATTGGATTTCTGCTACTGTAGGACCTCACATACCAGTTCGTACTATATTTATCTTGATCTGTATTCAACAAGAATATATAGAGAGCAGAGCCCCGTATGCAAGGAGAAATACCACAACACCAAAGCAAATAATTTCATCCAAAGCCCACAAGCAAAAGAAACATAGAATACAATAGACATTACATGAAATATCGTGACTTGTGGCGCCTTACAAAGTGAGAGAGAAACTAAGTAAGTATTATATCCATCGTATCCGGTCTGATCGGATCATTTTCCTTCCTCTTCCTGCATATTCTTAGTAGTAGTATCACCCGTCGGGTCACCGAAAAACCATCGCGCAGACAACTCCAGCGGCGCATCCTTCTTGCGTCTAAAGTCATAGAGCTTGCTGTATTGGACGACAAGTTCTCTGACGTTGAAATGCCCCTGAATGATCCGGGCGTGTTGCAGTCCCATTATGGAGAAGAGCATGACCTGCATACAATCCGCAAGGAAGATTAGCTAGCAAAGCCTCCTAAACATCTGAAATATTATGCATATAGAACGATGACTGAGAGATGGTCGATAGTGATATGATTCGGACCTCAACACGAGGAAAGGGTGAAAAAAAGAAATCCTTACAGGGGCAATATAATGATCAACAAAGCACACGGTCGATAAACGGCCCTTCATGATCCTGATCAGAGCCAGCAATTCACCTCTGAGAAGTGTATTATTGTCTCCATCAGTATCGTAGATTCGTAGATTATGATACACTTGATATGCGGAACTCTTTCTGTATCGCGATGATGATAGATCGACGACGCACACCACTCTGGACGACGTGTGGGGGAGACGGATTCTTCGTCGCCCACCGGAGAGTAATCATACTCCCAGAGTGGCCCAAGCCTGTAGTGGTGGACGCCGTACATACATACACATGAGTACATAATTAGACATTTCGTGAGAGAATAACCACATATTGCCGCGGGGG